>Ga0123354_10015546_pt1 | contig 11891 bp, 6 predicted proteins | sample TergutLab28metaG_2_FD_97872 | JGI IMG/M metagenome (GOLD analysis project Ga0123354, IMG submission 97872) | Labiotermes labralis P4 segment gut microbial communities from Petit-Saut dam, French Guiana - Lab288 P4 | ecosystem: Host-associated > Arthropoda: Insects > Digestive system > Gut ... | reverse complement strand
TTTTCCACATTCATTTCCATTCCATAGCATCCTCCAATTTCAATTAGTTTATCAATCATGTCTTGTAGCACCTTTTCTTCCTTAGCCAGTAACACAAGGTCATCTGCATATTTCACAGTGTGAATTATTTGCCCTCCTACTTGGAAGTCTCCAAAACCTTCCAAAGTTTCCTTTGTAACGCATTCGCTGTACAAGTTGAACAGAATTGGTGACAAACAGCATCCTTGTCTAACTCCTCTTCCAATCTTCACATTCCTTGTCTCTCCTCGGTTCAGTCGTACTTTAAAACCGTGAGCCATGTACAAGTAGCTAATCAATCTTCTTTCACGCCAGTCGATACCAGTTCCCTTTAGGATCTGCATTAATTTGGTCCATTTGACTCGGTCAAACGCCTTCTGCTAGTCTATGAAGCAAACACACAGTTCCTCATCTATCTCCCATCTCTCTAATATCCCACCATATATATATATATGTGTGTGTGTGTGTGCGTGTTCCATAACAGCTTCCTCTACTCGTGATAAAAACTACCAGAACCGGTCCAGTAATACCTTCTCTAGTAGCCAAGAATGTTCCACGTATCTCCATACACTACTTAAAAGCGATAATTAATGTCAGTCACTCCCCTTTAACGCAAATCTTGTTTTAAATTACTTTTTTAATTTAAAAAATGTCTGATATGATTCATTTTATCGAAGACCAGCTGCTTTGAACACACACAAACACACAGAGGTAAAATCCGCAAAGTTGTCTATACACGTTTACTGCAAAAAACCTACTAAACACCCAAAAATATTGTTGCTAGCCATTAAGATGCCTGTGTCATGGTTCAGGTCTGTCGTTGGCTTCTCACCGAGGAGACCCGGGTTCAATCTCAAAATAACACACAAGAAACTCGCGGTTTACAAAGTGACGGTGAGAAAGATTTTATTTTAAAAAATATGCCCTATCGAACACATGTAAATACCACCAGCCCTGTAGCCCGTGACATATAATGAAAAGTTACCTATATGTGATACATCCGTGTCTTCTAATAACGATGATGATGAAGAGAAAGATTCAAGTGACAGAAGTATGAATGCATATGATATGGATCATTATAAAAAATATGTAATACCAAATTTACCAAAACCTCATTTACCAAATCAGGGTGAATGAAATTATCCTTTACGAGCCTTAAAATCTGCCCTATATTAAGCAGAGTTCCTTGTTTTCTGCTTATAAGGCTGGAATTTTCCAGCAAAAGCAAGTAGTTTTTATATTTTGCAACCGTGAAAATAAACCTCTAACCTCACTTTCCAAGATTAATGCTCTTTTCGAACTGATCGGGATGCTAGGGTATGAATACAGGCCTCAGGACTGGTGATCACTCAGTGATTCTTCAAAGCCAATTCTGAAGTTTGTTTTCCCTACAGTAAATGTAACTACCAATCCCTGTCGCCCATGCAGTATACACGAAAATAACAAGAAAACATGTAACGTCTGCTCAGCTATATACAGCTTAATAAATATTACTGGATTATCTCCAGATATTCAAAGGCAGCCAGGTTGGTGATATGAACTTGTGTAAATGGGACATTAATGCAAAAGTACTAATTTTATTGTGACAGAATGGACTCGCCGTAGAAGATTTCTTCCTGGGTCAAAGATCGTTTCAAATGACCCACTTGTGCTCGTACATAAACAGAAAAGTTTTACCTCCACATCACGTCAAGCTTGGATTTATTAAAATGATAGGAGGGCCACAAACCGGCATAGAGAAAGTTTCCGGTATGTACGGCAGAAGTTTCCACACATGAGTGAAGCGAAGATGAAAGTAGGAATCTTCATCGGTCCTGGTGTAAGCGAGCTCATGAATTATGGGAATTATGGTGACCTCCAAGAAATAACTAAAACATTAGTGTTGGAAGAATTTAAATTAGATGTTGAAAACTTCCTAGGCAACCACATATCACCCAACAACAAACATTTGGTTCAGCGAAGACTTCAAGCCCACAGAATGATGGAGCACACAATAACGCTGAAAATACACTTCCTTCGCTCTCACTTGGACTTATTAACAACATTGGAAATGTCAGCGACCACAAAGGTGAAAGGATTTTCACCATGTAGCACTGCCACCAGAATGGACGGAGTCAGATAATGCTGTTAATTTAAGAGGCATATTCTAGGTACGTTCAAGAGAGAACCAAGTGCATAAATATTATAAATACACTACTTCTAAGTTTATATTTTCAATTTTATCGCATTTTGTTTTACTAAATAAAAATTTTTGGTCCAGTACAAGACGAAAATGGAATTTGGAGAATCAGAAAGAACCATGAACTGAATGAACATATAGGAAGTGCAGACAGAGTAAGATTTATAAAAAGGAGAAGAATGGCCTGGCTAGGACAAGTGATGAGGATGGATGGAGCGAGAATGCTTAAAAGAATATTAGACTGGAATCCAATGGGTAGGAGAATCAGAGGAAGACCAAGGAAAAGATGGATTGAAGACGTTGAAGAAGATAACCAGACGATGGGAATAAGAGGGTGGAGAAAAATGAGTAAGGAAATGACGGAATGGAAGAGAATCACCCATAGTGGGTTGTAACGCCAAAAAAAAAAGAAGTCAGTTCAAGTAAAACCGAAACGTGTCGTAACGTCTTAACTCGCCCCCCCCCCCAAAAAAAATCTGCAAATTGTCCAGTAATTTTAGTTTCGTTGACTGGAAAATATTTTTGTTCCCTGACCTCTGTAACTGCACATGCTATAAAACTTTTAAAAAGATAATTTTCTATTGAAAACAATTGTCTTCATTCAGAATATTATCAGTGGATTTCCACTTTGTATGTTAAGATCCTTTGTTAAGTTTTTACTTGTAACTGACCTCAAAAGCATATAAAATCATAAATCTCTCCACATTCTGACTTATCTCTCCCATGCACTGCGTTCGGTCGTGTTGTTTACCTACTTCTTCTGTGCATCATCGCTTCCACTTTCCTTCTTCCTATCTCGGACACTTGCCTCGCTTGACCAAATCCTCTCTCTCGTGTGTGCGTATGCGCGTGTGCGTGTGTGTGTGTGTGTGTGTATGTGTGTGTGTGTATACGATCGTACTAAATTGCAACTGTCGTGAGGTTTTGCTCGTTCTATTCTTTAGTTTTTCTACTCGCATATCTACTGCTACCAACCAATGGAATAGTAAAGTATGTTCGGTTCCAGTTCAAAGCAAATTGTGTTCAGATACCAAGACAAACAAATGCACATATGTAAGATGTGTTTAACACTTTGTGTTCCTTCACCCACATGTTTCGATCGCTGTCGTGATAAAGACATCGTACATTTGTGCATTTGTTGGTCACGTTATGCTTGTTATATGAACTGAAATATCCTTTTTAATGTATGGAATGGAACATATCAAGTTCAAATTGTGTTCATTTGCACGCCGCTCATAGATTGCCGTTTTCAGGCGCGTTCGTAAAATTTCGAAAAGCGACTATTATCTTCATGTCCGTCCGTCCGTCCCTGTCCGCATAGAAAAACTCGGCTCCCACTGGACGGATTCTCATGAAATTTCATGTTTGAGTATTTTTCGAAAAACTGACGAGAAAATTCAAGATTCATTAAAATCGGACAAGAATAACGGGTAGTTTACATGGATACCACTGGAAATTTTTTATCACATCTCACTCATTCTTCCCAGAATGAGAAATGTTTTAGACCAAATTTGTAGAGGAAATGAAAACACATTTTATGTTCAATACCGTTTTTCTCAAATCGTGCTGTTTATGAGATTATATGGAAAAATATTGTACAGCGGGGCAAGCCACAGATGACAATATGGCGCATGCGCGTTGCATGCTGGATAACTAAGCTATACACATACTCAGTAGTACTTAAGGCTTTTCCACTGCAACAGTGATTGCATGAACGCGCCTCAATGCTACGTTATAAATACATTGCCAAACTTATTGAAGTTGCGTTTGCAAATATACATAAAATATTGTTGCCACATATTCAACAGTTTTTAAGTAATACATCAACTTTACCATTACTTATATATTACCACAATCATGCCATGAGTTCAGAAGTACTAATTTTTAAATATATTTACTGTGTTCCTTACATCAAGCCGAACTCCTGACACACATTCACGCAGAGGTCTACCACTTTTTTGTATTTGTTTATATCCTTTCACTTCCAATTTATATTGAAATTTATGGCCTATAACATATCGTAAAACAGTGTTTATGCCTTCAGGCTCTAAAATATTTTCGCTGAAATCCCAATCTGATTTTCGAAAAATGGAAAATCCTTCCGAGTTTTTTATTTGTTCTTTAATTGTGTGTAATTTTTCCTTCCTTCTACATTTTGTTCTGCTGACGGTTACTCCACTTTGCTGTATTTTCATTACATATTTCTCTTCCGTTCTGTTGTATGCAAATTTGGTCATCATATGTCGAGTATTTCAAATTTTTGTGCCTCCGGAGAAATGTGCAAAACTTTTAGTATGTAAACTGTAACTGAGGTCAAACCAAATACCTCCATGGCACAGATTCTTTCTTAAGAAGCTCTAGTTCCTCAGACATTCAAGAAATTCTCCATATTTTATGGAGCCCGAGGGCTCATTAATGTGTTCGGAGGAATTCGCCATTTTTCCTTACCGTGAGCCAAATAAATCCAATCCATCCGATTTTTTAAGAATAATTTTAATAGAATCTTCCCATATGGGCCTAAACATAAATGCAAATTATCAAATTGTGTGCAATAAGTGTTTTACCTTTGCGGTCATTCGCTGTATTGTAATAATAATAATAATAATAATAATAATAATAATAATAATGAAATCACTAATTTTCCGCCATTCATAACTGCATACTTAAAAGTCAGGAAATAGCTACGTGTTTGGGTTTAGCGTTCAGCCGTCATTGGGCTGTGTATACAAATTAAAAAGCTAAACTTTTATAGCTGTATTTATTGAATATTCAAGTTAGAACTCAAACTTACTTATATACTGTCAAATACCTAGTTACGATTCAATAATTTCGCAAATATGCGAAGTTGATGGCTTAAAGTATCTGTACATATAAAGTAAAATATTTTTAAAAAGCCCTAGACATGGGACCTTGTATAATGAAGTATTGGTAGGCTCGATACCATATGAAGAATTTTGATAATAGCTGGTTAGGTCAATATTAAAATATTTCATACGGTCCCAGTCCTACAGACATGTAGCTATTTCCTGACTCTTAAATGTATGGTTTTATCTGACGGATGTCAGTTTATTAATAATTCTTCTGGTGGAATAAAGCAGACTGCTTAAGACAGAAACTCAACAAATTAATGGCTGGCAGTTCCACAAAAGTGTCTTACTGCGTAAGAAACCTGTGATAATGGCTGCAAGGTTGTTGATTACGAAATACATTTTTCGGACAGATTGGACCTTAACAGTTCTCACACTGATCATCATCATCACTATCTTCATCACAAATTTATAGCCGACAGGAAACACGACTAACCGCCAAGTACAATCACTGTTACAACCAGGCCTTCCCAGAAATCCACCCCTAAGTTCCGCAAGCCCCTCCTATAAGCAAGATTTTCCATAAAACGCTTCAGATAATATAATAACACACACTGTTAAAAAAGAACACAAATTGCCTTAGCAATGGCTTAACATTTCATTTCGTTCCTTTACCTAAAGAATAATTCAGTGTATTAATACCTGGTTGTTCGGCTAATTTCGGTTTCTAATACTGACATCACACTTCTGCTTCTTTGTTTCATGAACAGTTTTGGTGGACCATATTATTTCTGACCCACTGATTCGTATAATGGTAAAATATTTTGTAGCAAGTAAAATTTTTGATAAATTGAAAAGAGAAAGTATCTAACCATTATGAATTCACACTTACCACAACACATACGATACATAGAATCTAACAGTAAATGTCTCTTCACTTTTATGTGGGATCATATCAAATATACAAAAGGAAACGCAAGCTTTTAAGAAGTTATTTTGTAATTGCACTTACTATAACACTGTGACACAGGGATACAAAATACAAATCCACATACGACTTGCTCAAAATCTTTTTCAATTTATTTGATCTCCTATGTTTATACATAAAGTCTTCCTTTACAGCTGCCAGCAGTAGTTAGCTAGCATATTCAGATTATAAATCCCCTCGCACCCTTTATCCACTTTACCAACGCCCTGGTAGAACCTTTCACCATGCTCGTCGCTGACTTTTTAAAGTTTTGATCAAAAAAAAAAGACCGAATAAGAAAGAATTGTTTTTCATCGACATTTAACTTCACAGCATTCTCTGCCTTCGCTCAACGGTCTATAGCTGGGCGCTCTGCTGTTGCCCAGAATCTTGCCATCAGCCAATTTGATTGCACTCTAACCCGCCACCGCACTTCCCTCTAGGACTTCATCAAAATTCCTATAATTCATAAGCTTCTTTGTGTGAGTTTAGACAAAGATTCCTTCTTTCATCCTCGCATCACTCACTCTTCGAAACTTCTGCTGCTGATACCAAAAAGTTACCGTATACCGGTTCAAGAGCTACAAAGAATTTTTCAATAATCCATGCTTTATACGAGGTGGGAGCAGACCGGTTTTCTTGTTTGTACAAGTGGGTCGCTTGCAATGATATCCGACCCAGGAAGCAACTGCTCACGACGATACAATTCTGTTACTGCACAGTTTCCACATAGTGATTACTTCTCGACACACTGTCCCACTCACTTTCAACTTCAAGGACCGTCATCACCGTTGTGTTTGTTAGAACCAAAGGTAATAATTCGATAAGGATACAGCAGTCACAACACAACTATATTATCAGGTGTATATAAATTATCAACATCAACTACATATTTCGGCCAATGCTGCTGTGGCCATCTTCAGGTTGGATACAATTTGTCAGAGAAGCTATATAGATATAACACAGAACAATTATTTGTATTAGTGTAGGTAAGGGGAAACTAGATCTCGTTCTCCCTTACCTACACTAATACTAATGATTGTTCTGTGTTATATATCTATATAACTTCTCGATAAATTGTATTCAACCTGAAGATGGCCACAGCAACATTGGCCGAAACATGTAGTTGATTTTGATATGTTCTATACGCCTGATAATATAGTTGTGTTATGACTGCTATATCCTTATCGAATTATTACCTTATGTCCCACTCGCCTAAGCAGCAGTAGAATTTTGTATAAAAGAGTTGTCTGCCGATCATAAGAATTGTGGGCCTTAAATCTCCAGAGATCTTCCATTAGTATTTATTGTACTGTATACAACTGACCAGACGTTAAGCACCTCCCTATAACCCGTGTACAAAACACGGCCTATGGGAACTGATGGTGAATACTATTCATTAGGAAAAAAAACAGCCTTTAGAGTTCAATTGGAAGAAAAATGAAGAATTATTCAGGCTTATGTAATGTTCATGGACTAGTGTTCTAATTAGTTCATTCCTGGAAAATATTCTTCCAAGCTCATGGCTACAAAATAAAGCACTCAGTGTTTGCTGCTGGAAAATGCCAGCCTTTTAATCCGGAAATAAGAAGCTTTCCTTTATTCTCGGGCAGATTTATGTCTTCTACAACATCATTTACTTCAACTTGGGTTAGGTAAATGCCGTGTTCGTGAAATATGGTATTATAACACGCTCCATATCAAGTGCGTTAATTTCTCTGTCATCCGAATCAATCACTGCATAATTATCAAGGTTCCAAGACTCATAACACCTCAAACACAGTTAAAGTTTAGCCGTCTTTAACCGCTGTCATAACGGTTACACAAGCGAATATTCCACGCGGCTTTTGTTTTCATATGTTTCTGGAAACTTCAGTCACGTAAATAGAGCGTTTGAAAGTGTGGACTGTTACCCTCAAGCCATGGGTGCAGCATATGCCACACAATGTTGTATGCCTTTAAACTTTCAATGCCGACATATATTCAAAGGTCTCGATGCACCGCACTGTCGTGAATGTATTACTTACTTACTTACTTACTCACTCCATGGTGCAGAGTCCTTCTTGAGAAGCTAATTGGTTTGCAGCTAGTCAAGAAATTCCCCGCATTTCACGGAACCCGAAAGTTCATTATCGCACTCACAAGCGTCCGCCACCTGTCTGTATCCTGGGCCAGCCCAAACCAGTCCATATACCCACATCCCACCACCTGGAGATCCATCCTAATATTACCTACCCATCTACGCCTAGGTCTCCCCAGTGGTCTCTTTACCTCCGGTTTCCCCACCAACACCCTATACACCCTCCTCTCCTCACCCATACGCGCCACATGACCGGCCCATCTCAAGAGCAAGCATCCCACATGCGAGTATTTCTTAACATAAGTGTTTTACAGGGAGGGTTTCTTAGCACCTCGCCCAACCCCCAAGCTGGAGGACCACCCCTCGTCGGCTGTCCGCGACTGCTTATTCAATTTATTCGCAGCTACCCTCCCTATCGGAGGCCGTTCCTCTATCCGCAACCTGAGGAGGCGCCATGCCGTGGTGACAGGGAACTACTAGGTGGGTCGTGAATGTATTTAAGGATATTTTAAATGTAAACCTCATTCTTCCTGGGCAGATATATTAATTTAAACCTCAGCGTCACTGACGGGTTAACCCAGGTCTGTGATTCACAGAACACAGTTCAACATCAACTATGTGGAGACAGGTTTTTGTCCTTGTCGCCGATTTTGTTTCAAAAGTACAGTCATTAAGCATTTCTTGTTATACACGTAACCTGTCCTTTCGAAGTTGGAAAGTGAAGAGACCAAACATGTAGCAGGCCAAATTTTTGTTGTGGCGTACAAAAACAAAATTACAGCAAACAGCGAAATATACAATACCAGAGAGCTGCTGAAGATTGAAAAATGTCTCTTAGTTGAGCGACAATGAGAACCGCATTAAGCAATATCAACAAAATCTAAAGTCTATTAACATAGCGCTATAGGAAGCAAGACTGGCAAAATAACTTAATTTCTAATCACAAATGAAAACGGCTGCTTTAACGACATGCCCCAAATTTAAAAAAATTCACTTGTAAGGAACAATAAAAACAAGAGATATTTTCCTGAGAAGAGGGTAACAGTTTAACAAGACAGCCAATGTACGTATAAAGTAACAGTGACGCGAGCTCGTGCAACAATTTTCGCAGTGGGAAAAAAAATAATTATTACATATTCTGAGTGTGTGTTTGTAACCTTGGGTATCCAAAATGCAATGCGAATGGGCCATATTTTCACTTGTGGCCTTTCCGGCTTTACAATACTTTTCCACGTTATCTTATAACGGTACGATTTTGGAAAAAAAAAAACTTTTTGAGCATAAAATATGTGTTTTGATTTATCTACAAATTATGTCAGAAATATTTCTCATTCTAAGAAGAACTGAGCCAGATACGATCAAAAATGTATATTGATCTTCATGTGAAGTACCGGTTATTCTTGTCAGATGTTAATAAAACGGAGTTTCTCGAAAGATTTTCGAAAATACCGAACTATGAATTTCATGAAAATCCGTCCGGTTGGAGCCGAATTGTTCCATACGGACGGACGGACAGAAGGACAGACATACATGACGAAGCTAATAATCGCTTTTCGCAATTTTGCGAACGCGCATAAAAACTAGTCTTAACCGGAAAATAGTGAAGATGCGTATTGTATTAATCTGACTGAGCCATCAGATTCCATACATCGCGAGGAATTCTTGACCGTATAAGCGACCTCATTTAAACACATCAAATACTTTCAATTAAACCCATCAAATTCTTTCAATTAAACCCATCAAATTCTTTCAATTAAACCCATCAAATTCTTTCAATTAAACCCATCAAATTCCTCCATTTAAATACATCAAATTCTTCCAATTAAACCCACCAAATTCTTTCATTTAACCCCATCAAATTCTTTCAATTAAACACATCAAATTCTTTCAACTGAAGACAAATATTCCTGCGCCATGTTACATCTTCTGGTGATCTCTCATGACACAAGATTCATAAACATTTCTTTTTTAAGTATCCGTAAAAACTCTGAAATTATAAATTATATTACAGCAATCAGAGAATTGTTATATAAAGTAACAAATTTATGGAATATGACGCCGAGTTGCGCGATGATTTGTCATGTCTGGAGGAGCCTATTTCTTTCATCTTCAGAGTAGTCGAAGTTTGCTGCATCCATCCTCACGGAAGTCAAAATAGTCATTTTTGACTACAGTGAAGTCAGAGACGGCAAGATCATCTGAAACGTAGCCGCCAATTCATACGGCGTCACATCTCACAAGGAGAAAATATTCATTCATTTTTCCCTGTCAGAATAAATCACCCAGCGAAATCAGGAAGGTACTGTAAATTTGTTCTGCACATCCGTCCTTTCACCTACACCTATCAAAGGTGGCCATTATCATGGTATTTAGCCCTCATCCCTGCCATAGAAACAGGTTAGCAAGCTTGCGCATAGCCTAAACCTTCTGGCGCGTTCTCCCGTTTATTGTCTCCAGATTAAATACCAGCATCTTCAGAACATAAGTCAACAGAATTACCACTATTTTAACCTGCTCGGTACCAGTGGTTCTAACATTTTTCTTCTTCTTAGTACGGCTCTACAACTCTTAGGGCAGAGTTTTGGCCTTCTCAACCACATCCTTCCATCTTCTATCCTGGACAAGGGTCTTCCAATTTGGCACTCTTGACCTCTGTATAGCTTTCTTTAACATCATCCTCCCAGCGTATCTTTGGTCTTCTCGTTGGCCTCTTTGAAATGAGTTTCCGTGAGTATATTGCTTTGACTATTCTTGTTTCTTGCATTCTTTCAATATGACCATACCATCCTAACCTTTGCGCTCTGGCGAAGTTTATTACGTTCTCATGTTTTATTAGTTTATCCAATTCCTGATTAGTTTTTACTCGCCAGGATCCATTTTCATAGGTTGGGCCATATATTTTCCTCAAAATTTTCTTTTCGAAAACCATTAGTCTGTTGATTATTGTTTCTTTTAATAACCATGTTTCGCATTCATATGTGACTACTGGTCTAATTACAGAAAAGTATAATTTCAGTTTTGCCGTTTTAGATATGAGCTTGCTTTGAATTATCTTTTTATTTGCAAAGAAAGCTTTATTTCCTAGGGCAATTCTTTCTTGTATTTCCTCTTCTATTGAATTGTCTATATTTACAGTTGACCCAAGATATTTAAATGATTTAACTTGTTCAATTTCTTAGTTGTTCTAACATTAGGAAGATAAATTAGTAGGTCTAAACGTTCAATGATAATAACACAAGAAACAAAAGTTTTATGTAAATAAAATGACTGAAGACGTAAAACCTGCAGCAAGGAATACCAAAGCCTAAGTAATCATGGATTTATGGAAATAAGTAGTTGAAAGACAAGTCCTTCTATTTAATTACGTATGAATCCTTTGACAATGTACCTTAATACCGGAACGGTGCAGAGATAATAAATGTATTTAAAAACAAAAACGACAGTATAGTCATTAGAGACTTGTATAGGGGCATCAGTGACTTTAAGAAGGGGTACCAGCCTAGATGTAATAAAATAAATGATGAGAAATGTGACTTGGTGGCAGACTCCCACAATATTGTGGCTAGGTGGAGGAACTATTTCTCCCAGCTACTCAACGTGCATGGGGTTAAGGAGGTTGGGCAGGCAGAAATACACACAGCAGAACCACTGGTACCTGAGCCAAGTGCCTCTGAGGTTGAGCTGGCTATCGACAGGCTAAAAAGTCACAAATCGCCAGGTATTGATGAAATACCGGCAGAACTGATTAAAGCAGGGGGTGGAAAAATTTGCGGGGAGATTCATAAGCTTATCACTTCTATTTGGAAGAAGGAGAAATTGCCTGAAGAGTGGAAGGAGTCG
>Ga0123354_10015545_pt1 | contig 11891 bp, 6 predicted proteins | sample TergutLab28metaG_2_FD_97872 | JGI IMG/M metagenome (GOLD analysis project Ga0123354, IMG submission 97872) | Labiotermes labralis P4 segment gut microbial communities from Petit-Saut dam, French Guiana - Lab288 P4 | ecosystem: Host-associated > Arthropoda: Insects > Digestive system > Gut ... | reverse complement strand
TAATATTTATTTAACTGCAATTGGGTTTTCACCCGGTGGCAGTCGTTTTTAACACATATACAAGAACTTGAAGCTGTACTACTAAATTTACATCGGGAGGGATACATGAGAAGCATGTAGTGGGGACGCCGTGTTTTCTGTGAGGGAGGGATTTTTATAGGTGAGTTTTCAAATTCAGTGGGTCAATGTCATATCAATATGTTGTAATGTGCAATACCCATGTAAGATTTATTCTAATCGCCTTTAATTTAATGTTCTTAAGGAAGCTGCTACGAGGTGAAATGTTCGATTGAGCGTATAGTCATCCTGTGCTTTCCTCTGATTTCTACTTCGTGTTCTTCGCATATTCGCGGGGTCGTTCCAAGAATAAAAATCACACAGTCTACCAAAAAAAAAAAAATTCCGACCAGCGAAAGAGAATCTATCGCAGAATAACTTTAAAATATGCGTTAAATAGTAAAATGTTTTCATTTTAACTTTTTGGTTAAATAGCCAAAGGAGACTGAAGCATAAAAGGAAACTTTAAAGTCCATCGTTGTGAAGAAAGGTACCAAAAAATACCAAAACTTTGTATTTGTAGAGGGGCGGTTAATTTATTCGCTTGTTTTTGCTTTTCGCAAGGGATCTTGGAACCTTACTCTCGCGAAAAGCGAGGGATTACTAGATTAATGATCGTTCATGTTACGAATTACTTTGTCTGTTTCCAGTGACAGGTCTTGAGTTGTAGACTGCAGTATTTAATTTGCCGTATTGTAGCTCCCTGTATCGCAAGGTTCTCTCTTATTCTGTCATGAATATCGCAACCAAACGCAGAACTGTACCTTTTTCAGCCCTACGCCATTTTTACTGTTTCAAATTCTGTCTCGTGTACAGTAAAACTAAACGTCTGTTATTCTAGGCATGCTAGTGCAAACAAGTTTCTCTCTGTGAATTCACGTCATTCGATCAGTGGGATTATCGCCAAAAATTCCGCCCGGTGATGTTTCATTCTTATTACTGTTCGTAGGTTTCGCTACATTTTCGTGCAGTGTCCCTCTTTGTGTCACGTTTCAGAACCACACCTTACAGATTTCGTAATTCTTGTGCTCCTGCTGTCTCTTAAATTGACGATACCAAATATTTTTTGACTTGCAGCTGCGAATTGAAGGTATAGAAAGTTAAGCTGTGTATGTAATGTATGTGTGCGTGCGTGTGGGCGCGCGCGTGCGCGTGCGTGTGCGTGTGTGCGTGCGTGTGTGCGCGCGCGTGAGTGCGTGTGTGTGTGTGTGTTATGTAAGTATGTATGTATGTAGTTCTTTTACTGAAACTTTGTACTTACAGCAGCCACGATCTGAGTACTTTTTACGGCGTCGTATTTGTAATTTTCAACACAGCGACCTCATAATACTTGCCTCACTCGGTGTTTTGACGCCACGTCGTAATGAGGCCAGACATGTGGTCTGTCTTTGTGGACAAGTCGTGATTCTCTATCATCGTACAGACCAGATAAGTCCAACAGTCAGCATGTTTACAATTGTCCTTGCTTTTACTGAGCAAATGTACACTGCAGTAAGAATAACTTGAAAGAGTGCGACGTGTTGCTAGATGACGTGATGTTAACTTCTAGATCAGTTGGTACCTACTTAGTCTTACTCCGTGAAGCAGAGTCATTCTTGAGAAGCTAACCGGTTCTCAGCTTGTCAAGCAATTGCCCGCATTTTATGGAACCTGAAAGCTCATCACCGCATTTACAAGTGCCCACAAACTCTTCCTGTCCTGAGTCAGCTCGATCCACTCCATGCCCTCCAACAAAATTCCTGAAGATTCATTGTCATATTATCCTCCCATCTAAGCCTGCATCCTTCAAGTAGCCTCCTTCCCTCAGGTTTCACCACCAAAACCCAACATACACCTCTCCTCTCCCCCATACATGCTACGTGCCCCGCCCATCTCATTATTCTCGACTTGATCACCCAAATAATATTTGGTGAGGAGTACACACAGATCATTTAGCTCCTCGCTGTTGTAGTTTTCTCCACTGCCTTGTTATATCGTCCCTCTTAGGCCCAAGTATTCCCTCAGCACCTTTTCTCAAACACCCTCAGCGTACGTTCCTCCCTTCGTGTGAGTGACCAAGTTTCACATCCATACAAAACAACTGGTAAAATTATAATTCTGTATAAACTTTTACATTTTTGGGTAGCAAACTGGAAGATCAAAGATTCAGCACCGAATGATAACAAGCATTCCCTGACTTCAATCTCTTCTTAATTTCTTCCTAAATAGAATGTTGATTCGTTAAGTTTGTTACCAAATATTTGAATCGTTCCACCATTTCAGTGGAGCTATTATCAGTATTTGTACTTTGACTTTGTCCTGCATTCTGATATCAAGACATGACCATGTTCTTACTTTGATCAGCATTTACTTCTAGCCCAATCTCCTTACAGCAACTATTAAAGCTTCTGTGTTTTCCTTAGAGTATGTACGCGTCTGCCCACCAATACATTAAAGTTATCAGCATATAACAAAGACTGATGTGTACCTTTTAATTTCAAGTCATCGTGGTTTACCTGAACTCTCGTAATAGAATACTCTAAAGCAAATTTGAAAAACATTGGTGATAAAGCATCTCCTTTTTTCAGACCATTAATAGGGAACATGCCATTCAAATACGTGACTGCACGGACTCTGCTATTGGTTTATTTCAGTTAGTTTTATTAGCCTTACCAGTTTCATGGGGATACCCAACTCAATGAGAATATTATACAAGACCTCCCTCCTACCCGAATCATAAGGTTTCTTGAAGTCTATAAATAACTGATGCATTGCTTCATTGTATTTCCATTTTTCGCAAGTATTTGATAAATGATCAGTGGTTGACCTGTTGCGCCGAAGTCCACACTGATGATCCCCAATAATTTACTCTGCATATGGAGCTAACCTTGACAGCAGGATGTTGGATAAAAGTTTGTACGTATTTGACAAAAGTGATATGCCTCTATAATTACAACAATCTGTTTTATCACCCATGTAACAAACAGAGAGGTACAATGATCAAGTCCTTCACTCCTTAGGCAATTCCTCCTTACTCCAAGCAGAATTAATAAGTTGATGGATTTCAGAGCGAATTATTCTACCCCCTGCTTTAATAATTTCTGCTAGGATTTGATCAGTACCTGGTGATTTATGTCTTTTTAGCTTTTCGATAGCCATCTCAACCTCAAAGTCACTCGGCTTCGGCATTAATGGTTCTGCTGTATGTGTTTCTGTCTGCCTAACATCAGTAACCCCATGTACACTGAACAGCTGAGAGAAATACTTCCTCCACCTAGCCAAAATACTGTGGGAATCTGTAACCAAATCACCCTTCTCATCTTTACTATATTACTTATAGGCTGGTAACCCTTCTTAAAGTCATTGTTGCTCCGTTACAGTTGTCTGAAATTTTTATCTCACTGTTGGTTTCAAGTTTATCAATATTAGCTTTCAGATAAAATAACTTTTTTTTGTTCCTGAAATGTGTGCTAGCTTCACGCATTATATTGTTCAGATTATCTACATTGCTTTGGTTTGGTTTCTGTAATCACTGCATTTTGTCTTGCTTGCTTTGATCTAGAAATCGTAGACATTCTTCATCAAATCATGGTTTATGTAGCTTCATTTCGTTCATATCTAGACTCTTTGTAGTTGAGGTTTTTATATTTTCTTTAATGTTCTCGAGAGCCGTGTTTATGTCCTTGTTATCATTTAAGTTCCCCAAAGCTGCAAATGTATTTGAGATCTCAATCTGATATTGTTTCCTAACATCCACCTCATTTAGCTTCCTGAGATTAAATCTTTCCACATCAGACTTCTGTGTTGCTTGTTTACTTACTGTCAATCTCTCCGTAACTTTTGCAACCACCAGATAATGATAAGCATCACAGTCAGCTCCCCTTAATTATCGTATTTCGAATATACTCGAATGCCATCTCGTATCCATCATACCAATATGTGATCAATCTGGTTGTGAGTCTTCCCATCAGGGGAAGTCGAGGTGCATTTATGAATGTTTTGGTGCGGGAACATCGTGCTCTGAACAATTAGATTTTTGAAGTGGCAGTGTTTACTATTCTTACAACATTATCACTACTATCCTGATGTGGACTCTCATTCCCAATTGTCGGTTAGAAAACAACCTCTTTCCCCAATTTTGCATTAAAGACTCCTAACATAATTCTCACATGTTACTTAGGAAAATTATCGAGCACCTGTTCTAATTCCTTCATTAAAAATGTCTTTTGAATCATCGCTTTTCTCTTCACTTGACGCGTGCACATTCAAAACAATGATATTTCACCAGCGACCTCTCAGAACTATATAGGCATCCTATCACTGACAAACTATAATCTCTTAACTGCTAATACAATTCTGTGGCGTACAAAAGATTCTGTTCCCAATTAATGATTTTCCTTTCCTTCCCCTTAGAAAGAAATATAATCCCCTGCTCTTTCCCTTCCCTTTTGTCCCACCTAACCTATTTTACACCATCTAAATCTAATTTATAATTTTCTAATTTCCTGGCCACTGTCGTATGTGAACCTGACCTATACAGGCTGCTAACCCTCAATATACCGGATCTCATGTCACTTTTCCGTGGGTTAGGTCGTACCAAAGGATCAGTCCAGGCCCAAAACCCAGGCGTACGTGACGTAACAAGGTCAGTTTTTAAGGTGAGGGGTTGTTAGTACCTCGCCCATCACCTTAGCTGTAGGACCACCCCTTGTTGGCTGTCCTTGATTGCTTATTCAATATATTCGCAGCAACCTTCCATAATGGAAGCCGTTCCTCCATCCGCAGCCTGAGTACGCGCTAAGCCTTGTCGCCACGGACTTTCTTAGCGTCGCTAGACCGGTTGGTAGGATAATAGCTCAAGTTTTATGTTTGAAATCTATTCCTTTCACCACAGTTGTGAGAGAGTTTGATAGAGGCCAATATATCGCAGTAACCGCGCGATGTGAGGCAGGTTGTTTTGAGCCGCTCGTATTCTGGGATCCTTGGTTCAGGTTCCGGCTGCGGCTTCGACGTGTGTCGGCGTTCTTCTCTGTTCTTTGACGTATATATAGGTAAGTGCCATTCGGTTGCCGATGGTCCATACCAAAAAACGGTAACAAATAAGCTATCAAACAACGAATTTGGAAGAAAAGTCCCCCAACACACTTTCCACGTGTGCAGATTTCTCGCCATACATATCTGTTAATATTGCAGTTACTTTATTTTTTTATTTTTTGTGAAAAGCTTCTAACATAACCGGCATGTTAAATTGATCGGCTTTAAGCTTACAACAGTTCCGTATCGTTCTATGGTTTGTAATTGTTGATTTGCCAGTTCATGCATAATGAACAGTTGTGTTTATAATCTGAGTACAGGTTTTCACACGCCTAGCTTCAACCATTCTGTGGTCACCGCCATTAGACTCAAAGCTAAATAAAATTTATTTTACGTTCTGCAAAAATTATTGTCTCAGTATAAATTGCATACTTTTCTAAGCTCTGTTGCCATACATTATTCCAGGATCCAAAAGTAAGTGTCGCTAATGTCGCTTCTTCCTCGCAAGTTCGCGTGTGCGCCATGTTGATGTTACTGATTGTATGAAGTTACAAATAACGATGTTGATAGATTCTGCAGTTGCTTCAAGTTCGTATAGTGTTGCGTGAACAATGGTGCAACCGGTCCGGAAGTTGAAATGGACACACACACACACACACACAAAATGGTAATCTGATAATTGTCCTTTAGTTCCTTTCTAGGATGGGGAGATTTACTGAAGGAGATCCCTATAATTACAGAAGTGAACTCTGACCAGGAGCATGGTGGAAGCCCTGACGCGTAGAGTCTGCAGAAGACAAATAAATAGGAGTTGGACTTCATTCTTTAAGGGGTTAAGGCTTGGTTTTAAATCCTTTAAACTGCAATCGTTTAAGCATTAGCTCCTGTTAATTTAATTAGCAACATAATGTGGAACCGCTAAATGTACACGTAAGTAGAGAAGAGTTGTTCTTGAAGTTGAGATACGAAATGTATGGTAGCCGCAAATACTGTATCAAATATCTGAAAAATATTATATATTTCTTGGCGTCCTTCGCAAGAGGAAATAGATGGGATTAGGTATCCTGACTCTGTTGCAATATCTGTATGAATCAATGAACACCTTGACGCTTGGAGTGCTGTGGCATTTCTGACGCCATTTGTACGCAAGCTGTGATGTTAGGTGTTTCTGTGCTGAAAAATTGGAAATGTAATAAAGAAAATCAGACTGTTGTGTAAGTTATGAAGCTCTGTGTGAGTAAATTGTAGGCGTATCAATAATTTACATCACTGATAAATTGCACGGCCAGGAAACTGAGTGCTGCCATAACATGATCTTTAGAATGGAACAGTCACGTCTGAGCAATATTCTTTCTTTCCTTCCCGTTTTCACTCTTTTATTCCTTTCATCTTCCTTTGTATCTTCGTCTTCATCATCATCACCCGTCACGAGTTAGGCCCTGATTGACCTGTTTCGACCTCGTCTAATAGTCTCTTAAATGTCTTGCAAGTCGTCTACGTCCATTTTGATCTATTATTCGATATAATTTTTGGCATCCTTTGTTATACCTGCTTTTGTACCAATGTATCAGAAACTTTGTGTTTTTCGAACCCCCGTTTTCGTTCATTCGTTCATTTATTATTCATTCACGCATTCATTTGTATAACGATTCACTCAGTCCCTTCATTCATTCATTCTCACTTTCCCTTTTATTGTTAGAACAACAACAGATAATACATTTTAAATACTGTGTAGCTCAGTGAAGAGTAGCACGAAATATAAGATTCGATCAGTCCTTAAATTTACATTGCATATATTTTGGGTTCTTTATTTTCACGTTTGATACGAACAGTTCAGATTTGGGTTGCGGTTGCACAGGATATGTATTATAACGACATTTTGCCCGGCTGACCTCAGCGCAAATCGGATATGATAGTCCCGTAACAGGAGAAGCAGATTAAAACTTGAATGTGCGGTTGCAGTAGACGCGACCTGCCCGTGCGACGTCTGACCAGTTCTCACACTAGCCTGACGAAATCAAATCCCTTTGGTTTTCAGTCGGATTGTCGTGTAGTTGTTCAACCATATTTTTTTGCGGTGATGTCGGAAAACTGTTGGTAAGTGCAGGAAAGGAGGCTGTTGTTAGATTTGAGCATTAAATTTTACCGCAATAAAGATGTTTCTGAAAATTATGGAATAATTAGAGCAGGAGCTAAATGTTACAAGTAACTGTTTTCACATGATACGTATTTCCGTCAACATCTGTCTTTTGTAGCTTTGTTTTACTCAGTATTCTCTGCCTGATTGCACGAGAAACAACTCCAAACAGTTATTTTGGAAAAAAAAAAAAACTCGTGGTCATCCGTTCCGATTTTGTGACACTGTAAAATAAAGTGTGGTGTCATTCGGTGCAGGATCTTTTGTCTTCCAGTTTTCTATCCAAAAATTTAAAGATTGAGATATAAATAACCATAATTTTGCCTGTTGTTTTTATGGGTGTGAAACTTGGTCGCGCACATTAAGGGAGGAATATAGGCTGAGGGTGTTTGAGAATAGGGTGTTGAGGAGAATTTTTGGACCTAAGGGGGACGATGTAACAGGGACTGGAGAAAACTACGTAATGAGGAGCGTAATGATCTGAACTCCTCACCCAGTATTGTTCGGGTGATAAAATCGAGAAGGATGAGTTTGATGGGGCATGTACCGCGTATGGGAGAGAGGAGAGGCGTATACAGGATTTTGGTGGGTAAACCCGAGGGAAAGAGACCACTTAGAAGACCCAGGCCAAGATTGCAGGATAATATTCAGATGGTTCTTCAGGATGTTTGTTGGAGGGCATGGACTGGATCGAGCTGGCTCAGGATAGGGACAGGTGGCGGGCACGTGCGAATGCGGTAATGATCTTTCGGGTTCCATAGAAGCTGAAAACCGGTTGGCTTCTCAAGAAGGACTGCTCCATGGAGTAAGTAACAATAAAGTGCGATAAAGCTGTCGCCTATTAAGTAACCAACCACACCAGTCGTTCGACTGGTATCGCACACAGCTGTACTACCGAAATATCTTAAGTCTACGCCTCTACGCTAATCACAGCCTCAACGTTCCCGTAGTCAGTCCCACAGCATATGGTGTTTCGCGTAGTCCTCGCCATAGTTAAGGTCTGAATCATAATCCTGGGAGGAGGATTTTATATTCGGTGGTGATATCAGTCCTTGTCTTGCGTTATCAACCACAGTGTCACAACTGTTTCCACGTCGAAGTCATGTCTAAATTTGTAGCCCCCAAGCTTTTCCTTCAGTGCTGTTTACAGGCGATAACAGCCAGACACAATCAGGCAGTGTTTGTTTAGTTGTGCAATTACGCGCTGCATAAACTTGCTTTCTGAAAGTCGGTGTTATAAAACAGCTCAATCAGTTAGTTACTCTTGAAGTAAAGTGGCGCAGTTAGTTGGTGCATAGGTAGCGGGTTCGATTCCCGATGGTGTCATTGGAATTTTCCATTGACATAATCCTTCTGGCCGCACGATGGTCCTGGGATGGACTCAGCTTTTAACAGAAGTGAGTACCAGGAATGTTTGCCGGGGGGCGTTAGAGGCGGCCGTTGCGTAGGATTGACAACTTTACCGCCTTCACGTGCCTGGCTCAACGTCCTGGAACTTTCAGGGCCTGCCTGTCCAGGCCTGTACAGGAATTGCTTTATATTTACCATACGGTTGTTTTGTGTCTCGTACGGTACAACGGTTCGTTGTGAAATTGACCCTGCAAAGCTTCCAAATCCTCCTTGACTGTATGCACTGTAGCTCTGTCTTCCTGAAATACCTTTTGACCAAGTCCCGGTCGCCCCTTGCTCTTTCATAAGGAATTTGGTGTCCCTATGTTTGTCATAGAGGAGTATGGTGCGTCTGAATTACCTCTACGCATTCTGAGTGGTCGGCTTCACGCCATGTTCGCTTTAGCCCCGGAGAAATAGTCGCCGGTACTCACTGACTAGGAAGCCGGTTGGGTCCGAGATTGGTCTGGACAATGTGGACATTGTGGAGGACAGAAAATTTCATACTTAAAGCCGGGAGTCAACCCACAGTTCTTTGGTGGTCCTGCCCGTAGGTGTGATGGTTTTATTGGTAACCCAGTTAATGCTTACGTAACGTAGAATGACTAGATGACAGTGAATATTGAGGTGAATGTGGAGGCAACTAGTCATGGCCGGACTGAAGCAAGAATCCTGATATTTGTTTGGGAGGAGCTCGTAGTACTGTGGTCAGGATAGTCGGTGTCTTGGCCGGCAATCGAACCAGTCATCTCCCGACACAAGTAAGAAGCGTTGCTGCCTCAGCCAACTTGTTCGTTTTCTGGCATGAAGGGATGCCTTCTCTTTACTTCGAATTATTTGAAAATAGGCAGCAGATTTTTTTTCTCCGAGGTTGCCAGTACTGTCGAATGCCATTTTTCACGCAAGGATCTTCAGTTGCACTTCGCCTTCTTCAACATTTTTTACACGCGTGTCAACACGCGGCAAGTTTCGTGGAACCTTTCTACCAACATTTCTTTTGTATGAGCGCTGCTTTTTTTTCCCCCTTCTCCCCCCCCCCTCATAATCCACATTCATACTATTCTCTATCCATCTTCGAATTTAGTGCTGAGTTGTCGTCTTTTCAAGGCATGAAGAAGTCGTACTGCTAGGAACGTTTTCCGAAACATTCATCACATTTTTGTGACTACAGCGATCCTCTTAACTTGCTGCATGTTACGCATGCGCATTTGCTACATACGCTCTGAAAGAACTGCATTATAGTGGGGCTGGGTTGTGCTGTGTTGCTAGACTAAACTGGGAGATATGGGGCCACACACCAGTTGTTAAGTCCTCTGGGACTTTATGCCGTGTCGACTGATAAATCTACCGACGTTTCGAAGGAGCGTAATACCTTCATCTTCAGAGTCAAGAAGTCAGCTGTCGGTGGCGATTTATCTGTCTGTAGACACCGCAGAACGTCCTAGAAGACGCCAATCTTTAAATTATTTTGATTTGGTGTAGACAAGTTTGTGTAATTGAAACCAAACCCAGATAATATCCCATAGTAAAAGAAGTAAAAACAGAAAGGAAGGGAAAGAAAGAAATAGATTGAATGTATTTAAAAAGTAGCGGGAGAACACAGGCAGGAAGAAAAACGTGGCGATGGCCTGGAATCGCGTAACAACCCCAGCTGACTCTAGCTTCGGCCAATAAAGAATTGGCACATTAATGCTATCGTTGTCTTCCAGATGTAAGAAGCAGGTTTTCTGCTGTGGGTAAATTCTGGAGTTTGTGTCATTTTTTGCGACAGTTACAGATTTTGAGTTGTAAGCTTACCCCACTTTCAGTGTTTGCGGTGTAAGTAAAAGAAAATGACTGAACGGTAATTTAACGTAAAGTTGCTTATTCAACATGGCCGTTGTCTAGTGATGTACCCCGCCACCCCCCCTCCGCCTCCCCCGCCAGCGGTTTCTCATAGACAGTGGCCAATCAGTGAATTCTATTACCTCACACCACATGGCTGTGGTTTAGTGACAGGGTGCCATATTTCAGCAGCGGATCTTCGGAGAAAATTACTAAATAGTAAACTGAAGTAGAGTATTGGGTGCATTGTGCTGTGGTTAGGTGACGTGCCTTACAGTACCTACGTCTGTGTCTTTAGCGACAGCGGTGTGTTCATACAGTTGAGCATTATTTCAGCCACCAGAAATGGCTGCGTTTTCGATACTTGGAAATTTACGTATCAGCTATAGTAAGGATATCATTAGCCTGTTTTTCACTCGTCTGGTCACTCTTACATAAAGCAAGATGCGTCGTAAATGAATGAAGCGAACCATATTTGCAGTCACAGTGACTATGCTCACCCAGTCTCCTGCTTGCTGCGCGATGGTACCGGTGGCGCTTGGTGCGAGAGTGACGCGAAGCTGTAGTATCGAGATTAGGAATGAGAAGTGTATCCGATTGCCCATGTGCCTTCGTGGCTTACGCAGACAGCCTTACTTGTAGCAATTTATACAGGCCATTGTATCCAGTGCTTTGCCTCGGTTATTAAAAAAACATAAATAAGCAGCTTAAATTCTAGTTCCTCATGTAGGCCTACCGCTTACACAAAATTTGTATATAAACAGACGAACCTGTTATCCATTTAAAACCTACTGGTTACATGATGCACCATCAAGTTTAACATTCAACAAATGTACGCTCTGCCCACACACTGTATTTATGTGTTTTGTATTTATCTGAGATCGAACAGCGACTAGTGCCACTTACATCTTAAACCAATTGGTTTTATAACCAAGATGAAAAGTGTTTACGGCGCGGTACGAACTGGGTCTTAAATAAAATAGTCTGCCATTCGTCATTGAATGGTTAAGCTATAAAGATCGATTTAGTGATTATAAGCAAGCAACATATTTAGCAACGGCAGCTGGGAGACCAGAACATATGTGTGCATTATAATGCCATCTGTCTATGAAATCATAATGCTGGGTGAGGGGTCATGGCATGACTTAGGCTGGTAGTCGCCAACCTCTCACTGTTGTGGTCCGGGCTACACCCCATGTCAGTACATGCACAGTTAGTGGTGGACAGAATGGCGAGTGAACTGATTTTCCTCCAAGTAGGGCTACTTCGATTTTCCCTTGGCGGTATAATTCCATCAGTGCTACATACGTAGTCATTCTTATACCACCCACAAATTTAGCAATGGCTGTATTATTATTATTATTATAACTTACTTTCTTATTTTATTTAACGCGCTGATTTAATCGAACAGGTATGTTGTGCAGAGTGAGAGATATGGCCGTAAAATAATCATGCAGGGTAAAGAAGCGAG
>Ga0123354_10015544_pt1 | contig 11891 bp, 8 predicted proteins | sample TergutLab28metaG_2_FD_97872 | JGI IMG/M metagenome (GOLD analysis project Ga0123354, IMG submission 97872) | Labiotermes labralis P4 segment gut microbial communities from Petit-Saut dam, French Guiana - Lab288 P4 | ecosystem: Host-associated > Arthropoda: Insects > Digestive system > Gut ... | reverse complement strand
TTTGGAACGAATTCGATTATCGTGTTGATGTTTGTAGAATCACAAAAGGTGCACATATAGAGCACCTGTAAGGTATGTAACAAAAACTTGGAGTGTTGTTCTATTAAATAAAAAACACATATACTCCTATCTCAAGTGTATTGTGTATGACAAGTTGTTAAAACCTCGAGAATTACTTTGAATAACCCTGTATTATATATATATATATATATTTATTTATTTATTTATTTATATATAGCCCTACCACTAGGTAAACTCCGCTGAACTTCAAATGGACACATTTTATAGGTGCAGTAATACACTGTATACTTGTGAATTGTAACGCCATCTACCAGACGGTAAAACGAACTATATCCCCTGTGAGCAAATGTATGTTGACAGTTATATATAAAGGCTTTCCTTATGTTATTACGGTCCTGATACTGTGCTATTTATTATTGTAAATTTGTGTTCATTGAAATGATATTGAGAACTTCGAAAGTGAGCCTCCAAATAGGAGTGCTTTGGAGTTGAGGGTGAAGACGTCACTACCTGACGAAACGTCGAAAGCTACTCATTCAATGAAACGGCGTCTCATCTCTGGAGAGTTGTATCCTGAACAACGCTACAGGGATTAAATCAAATTTCGCAATGAATTTATTCCGATATGTGCTTTGAGCAGCCGGATTTGCTTAGTTGTTATAGCGAATACTGCTCCTGCCTGACGATCCGGCGATCGAATGCCAACAGACGCTAGAGCTTTATTTTTTAAACGTCCAGACCGACATTGGGGCCCATCTTGAATCCTATACAGCTGGTTCCGAGGTTACTTCTAGGGGTTAAGGCGACAGGGACCTCACCTTGCCCACGCTTTTCAAAACAGTGCGGGGACTAGGAATAAATAGAGTCACAACTCTGCTCCCTCCATACGCTGTCGTGCTGTGTACAGGGAAAAATTTACCTTTTTTTGAGATTCACAGAAAAGAAAATGCACATATGAAATTTGAATAATTGTACATGAAATTTTTTCCCGTATTGAATTTATAGCTGTATAGATTTACACATGCATAGATATACAGATGTGTAGATGTATAGATGTACTGATGTATAGATATACAGATGTATAGATGTACAGATGTATAGATGTATAGATGTACAGATGTATAGATGTACGGATGTATAGATGTATAGATACACAGATGTACAGATGTGTAGATGTATAGATGTACAGATGTATAGATGTACAGATGTATAGATGTACAGATGTACGGATGTATAGATGCACAGATGTACAGATGTATAGGTGTATAGATATACAGATGTGTAGATTAATAGATGTACAGATTGTAGATGTATAAATGTACAGATGTGTATATGTGTAGATGTATAGATGTACAGATTATAGATGTATAGATGTACACAAGTGTAGATGTATAGATATACAGATGTATAGATGTACAGATGTGTAGATATATAGATGTACAGATGTATAGATATACATATGTATAGATGTACAGATGTGTAGATGTGTAGATGTACAAATTATAGATGTATAGATATATAGATGTAGAGATGTGTAGATGTATAGATGTACAAATTATAGTTGTATAGATATACAGATGTATAGATGTAGAGATTTGTAGATATATGGTGTAGTCAATCAACAAAGCTCACTTACCTCTACTGATATGACAGGCCCGACATTTTCACGAGGCAAACAAGTTCTTATGTCTTATTGCGTGGCGCACCTGGATTCCGTGGGCAGTTTGTATGTCAGGTAGGTGGAGGTAAGAACACACACAGCCGGAGGCCCGTAAGAACAGTGTTTGCATAACAAGAATCTCGCCACCTCGCTGTTTGCACTGCACTCTGTACAGCCATCCCAACAGCACACCTTGTTAACAGAATACACACACTAAAGACAGCAAATCGACTGTTTCTCGTGCTGACAGAAACTATCACAATAGGAGCCCCAAAATGCCGATCTGCTTGTAGCGGAAGTTCGAAAAGCAAAGTGAACTACAGGCGGTATGTCCAGCGTCCTGACAGACATTCGATGGGAAATTTTATTATGAAATTTCAAAATCTGTGCTGGGAGACCTGGTCTTTTAGGGGAGGATAATATTGAAATGCACATTCAAGGGCACGGACTGTATTGATCTGCCTCAGGATGGGGGAAAATGGCTGGTTTGTGTGAATGCAATAATGAAACTTAGGGTTCTATAAAATGCGAGGAATTGAATGACCAGCTGAGAAAATATGTTCTAAAGAAAGACTCTTCTGCGTAGAGTTAGTTAGTTGGTTAGTTAGTTAGTTAGGTAGTTAGTTAGTTAGCCTGTCGAATTTTTTGACCTGGATTTGAATAGAAACGCAGGAGCAGCAACAGCAACAGCAAAGCAGCGATAGTGGTAATAGTGGTAGTGGTAGTAATGGTAGTGGTAGTGGTGGTGGTGGTAGTGGTAGTAATGGTAGTGGTAGTGGTGGTGGTGGTAGTGGTAGTAATGGTAGTAGCAGTAGTGGTAGTAGTAGTAATGGTAGTGGTGGTGGTGGTGGTGGTAATAATGGTGGTAGTAGTAGTAGTAGTAGTAGCAGTAGTGGTAGTAGTAGTAATGGTAGTGGTGGTGGTAATAATGGTGGTAGTAGTAGTAGTAGCAGTAGTGGTAGTTGTAGTAGCAGTAGTGGTAGTAGTAGTAATGGTAGTGGTGGTGATAGTGGTGGTAGTAGTAGTAGTAGTAGTAGTAGTAGCAGTAGGAGTAGCAGTAGCAGTAGAAGTATTAGTAGTGGAGATGGTGGTGGTAGTAGTAGTACTACTAGTAGTAGTAGTAGTAGCAGTAGCAGTAGTAGTTGTTGTATTTCTTTAAAAATTTATTTACGCTTTTATTTGTTTATCTGTTAAGTGCCGATATATTTCAGGCAGCATATTGGCTAGCCCATAAGTAAGGAAACCGCGGAATCGGTGTTCGATTTCCGTCGTGACAAGGAATTTCAGCCTTCTCCCGAACAGTCCAAATCAGCTGTTGGACAAATGGACCCCATCTAGCAATTAGGTAATGAATTCGTGGATTCTTACCTCCTTTCCCCCATACAACTTCAAGGCCTTATGCTGGATTAAGTAGATGGATAAATGTACTTCTCTTTCCTTGTTAAATGAAGCCTTACCAAGCAGGTTGTGTCTGCTTAGAACAGTCCATTTCAAAAGCTAATAGCCGCTTAGATAGCAAAGAAATGCTCTGATTTATGAAATTTCGAAATTCCCGCACTTTTCCAACTTTTATAATAAAAACCCAAAAAATGCAAACCTATAAAACACGTGTCAAGCGATCTCCCTCGTTATACGCACCTCTACCGAGTAAACAGAGCCTATGTTAAGGACACACCAAAATCCATCTATTTTTATTTGTTCTTAAAGAACTAAATTTTTTATCTGATTTCAAAAAGTACGTGAAGCTGACATTTTGTGAACAAATGGACAATTTGTGGCATTCGTTGTGACGTTGAGTTGTTCCACGTATGCAGTTTTGCTGTCTGCAGTATTCTTAATGCTGTCCCACAGTTACCCTGAAGATGAACGTCAAAACGATAAAAACATTTATTCAAATATTATGTGGAAAAACATATATTGTACATGTGCATTTGTTGGTTTTATTACATGATGTATTCTTCTTTTGGATGATCACTCGGCGTCTGAAATTTTATGTGCCGACGTTTCGTTCTTCTTTTGGGTGATACTCCGGCGTCTGAAATGTTATGTGCCGACGTTTCGTTCTTCTTTTGGGTGATTCCCCGACGTCTGAATTTTTTATACCGACGTTTCATTCTTCTTTTAGGTGATTCTCCGGCGTCTGAAATGTTATGTGCCGACGTTTCGTTCTTCTTTTGGGTGATTCCCCGACGTCTGAATTTTATGTGCCGACGTTTCGTTCTTCTTTTGGGAGATTCCCCGACGTCTGAATTCTATATACCGACGTTTCGTTCTTCTTTTTGGTGAATCCCCGGCGTCTGAAATGTTATTTGCCGACGTTTCGAAACAATCTGTCTATTACTTCTTCAAAGGCGTTGTTAGCAGGAAGTTTAAACATTCCTTTCAAGGACGGACACGGAACGGCGTTATATTTCGCTCGCTGTGTTTGCGACAGCCCCCCCCCCCCCACTTGTCCCTGCTCATTTCCTGATAGAGTCATTCCACACCCATCCTTTGGGCAACAAACACCCCATAAACTTTGAAAAATACTTCATAATGGACACGGCGCCATAGTCCGGGAGACCCGAATCTTCAATGATACTCTTCTGACCGGCTGAAATTACGCAAAGTAACCATTTTTTTATGAAGCAACTTACTTCGAATTATCCGTCGTATTTTTTGTGGTTTTTGGCGTGTATTTGAAGGTGTGAATAAGGACGAATAAAAAATTGCGAAATGGGAAATGTCGGTGTGCAGACAACAGCAGGACATGCGGGAATATTCTTCGTGTATGGTGGAGCATTGAAAGAACAGCGCTGCGCCGGTATTTGCATGATTTTGTTTCTCTTCTTTCCTCTTCCACACCTCCAAATTCACGTTCCACACAGTCGGAACGAACACACCTTGAAGCCTTCAAAGAATTCGTACAAGGGAAGATAACGCTCAACCCTGAAACTACAGCTCTGGACGGTAAATGTAAAGCAATCCCATTACAGGCCTGGACATGCTCTGAGGGTTCCAGGAGGTTGAAGCTCCCAGATTTTAGGACATTCGGAACGTGAAGGTGGTAAGGTTGTCAGCCTTACGTACCGGCCGCCTTTAACCCCCAGGAAATATTTCTGGTACTCATTTCTGTTAGAGGCTGAGTCGACCCCAGGGCCATAGTGCGGCCGATAGGTATATGTCCATGAAAAATTCCAGTGACATCATCGGGAATCGAACCCGTGACCTTCCGGCTTGTAGCGCCACCGCGTGCCATGCTCTGGACCGAGGGTATTTAAATTTACAGGGTCCTTAAATGTATTTACATCCACAGGGTCCATTGGGTGGAAGCACGTGAAGTATTAAACGTCTGTGCTCTGCACCGAGTTCCGTGTTGGAACGTCACGTGTAATCTGCAGAAGGCCTGCCAGTATTTTCCGTGAGATTCTTGGTTTTTACACTCGCGAATGTGTAGATTAGACTATTGTCTTGTGGGATTTGATTGCCTTTTATTTTGATTGATAGGGCGCATATGTTTCGGCAGAATGTGCTCCTTCCATCTTCAGGGTAGAGGAATGTTACTGAAATTCACAAACTCACGTCCCACAAGAAAGTATTCTTAATTGTACTGGAATGTCTAAACGCTTTTTGAAGGAGATGAAGGCATATCAAAATTTAGGGGATTTGGCTTAAAATTTAGGGAATTAGGTCTAAAATTTAGGGCACTAGGCTTAAAATTTAGGGGATTAGGCTTAAAATTTAGGGATTAGGCTTACAATTTAGGGCACTAGGCTTAAAATTTATGGGATTAGGTTTAAAATGTAGGGGATTAGGTCTAAAATTTAGGGCACTAGGCTTAAAATTTAGGGGATTAGGCTTAAAATTTAGGGATTAGGCTTAAAATTTAGGGCACTCGGCTTAAAATTTAGGGGATTAGGCTCAACATTTAGGGATTAGGCTTAAAATTTATGGGATTAGGCTTGAACTTTAGGGGATTAGTCTTCAAAATTTGGGATACTAGGCTTAAAATTTAAGGGTTTAGGCTCAAAATTTGGGAGATTAGGCTTAAAATTAAGAGATTAGGCTTAAAATACACTTCAGAAACATTTTTATGTTCCGGTCTCATACAAATACAAATTCCTATACTTTTCTTTTTTCTATATCTTCCTTCTCTTTGGAAAATCAACGTACAAACCTTCTGAAGAACAAAGTTTATCTGAATTTACAACACAGACGTAGAACTTCATTTCGTACCTCCAAGAGAACAGCGTCTCCTTTGTAAAGAGCAGCCGCTTAAATTGTGTTTCGGGAAGCAGTCAGCACCGCATCTATTGCGAGGGTCATCTGAAACACGTCAGTACACTCTGTGACAAAACGCAGATATACATGACATTTCAGTTTGTATTTTTGTATGTAATCACCGCTTGTCTTCATACGCTTATACAAGGCCACAATCATACGCTTGTCTTCTAGTGTGCTGTCGCTCAATAACGGAACATACGTAAAATCTATGTTTGACAGAGCGATGTAAAATAAATAAATAAACAAACACATAAGAACCCATTTTTAGACTCCATTTGAAATGTGATGGCACACGGTGACGCACGGGAGGGGAAGTTAAGGGGAAACTGGCGAATGCAGTGGGTAGCCAGTACCCTTCACACTACCTCGGAACATGTTGTATCCAGCATTACTACCGCTGATGCACAAACCTGGACTGCCAGTAGTCGACTGAACTGACGCCCCCCGACCGATTTAAATGAACTCGTCCGTTTCGCCGAAAGACGAAATCTGGTTTCTGCGCGTGTGGCATCACATTTCAACTGGCCTCTACCTACTTTTATCGGTGGTAAAACGTTGTGTTGGTTTCGTACTGCGATGTGTCATACAGGCCTGAACAAAAATAAGTCACCAAAACCAACGGTATGTGTTAAACTTCGACATATCAGCGGAAATGATTGTCAACAAAGGGCTCTGAAACATCATTGTCTTCGAAACAAGTGTTGGAATTTTATTGTTATGTAGAAATACACTGGCATGTAGGAAAAGATGAATGTTGAAGACAGAAAGCAAAAATAGGACTCAAACCGAAATACGAATTCCAGTTATTTCCTTCGATTCACAGAGAAAAGAGTTATAAAGGTACAGAACTACTCCAATGTAGCTACAATTTCTCCTGTCCACGTCATGAAGGCATATGGGGAAGTGAGAGTATAGTTCCACGCGTTCTTAACCTCAGGAGAGAGACGTATGTGTTCAGTTTCATGCTTTATCGATGTAGCTGGGCCCCTTGAACAGGAGTATGCCGATACAGCTCAGTCGGTTTAGCGACTCACTACAGGCTAAACGGTCAGGGGATCGAAACCCGTTGGGGGAAGAGATTTCCTTACCCGCCCTAACCGGCGCTGATGCCCACCCATCCCCCTGCACTGTACTGTACCCACTGTGTGTGTACCGGGTCATTTGCGGGGTGTAAACGGATCTGAGATTGGTGCCGAGTACCTACCAGATCTAGCGCCGATGTTAAAGAAAGAGTAGAGGTGCACTTCTATTCTTCCTCTGGGCCTTCATAGCTTGTTATAGGGAGAAATTTACATTTTTTAATCGTTGAATGGGAAACTAGGTGGAATCAGATCTCATCTTGATCCTCTAAAGAAGGAAATATTTTGTTTATTCCTATGGGAATCGAACCACGTTTCCTCGGTGGTCCAGACCACAGCCTAGACTCTGCACTCTCCCAGTTGATTTATCTAACACTTCGTAGGTCTCTGTCACTAGATTCTGTCTTTTATATGATCGTAACTTCGAACAAAGCAACGTATGGGACAGGTCTTTTTCCATGTACTACGATTTCCTCCTGCCAGTTTTCCTGTCTACCGGCTGTGCCATATTCTCACGTTGACTCTAGGATAAAAAACAATTGTCAAGTTCTCATTGTAGCTGAGACGCTGCCCAGCGTCAAGTTAACTACAACTGGACCATACCGCCAGCACGAGCAAATACTACATATATCTGTCCTGCTGACAGGGGAAGCAATGAACGTTCTTCACAAATTGGCACAATTGGTACAGCGCAACGTTGCCTTCACACCGCCTACCCTACTCACCCCCTCAGTTGGGATGGTTTAACACGACTGTTGAAATTTGCAAACCACCCCCTTCCTAGCTCCACCCCCCTACCCCCCCAGGCACCGCTCCAGATCAGACATGCAGGAACCTCCAGTCGCAGAAATTCGGGGAACAACGGAGGGCGGCGGAGGGGGGAGAAGACTGTTAGTCTGAACGCACTGCGTGTTCTGTCAGCTGGCTAAGAGGATTCGGAGGAAAAACCGCTAGCTACCAAAAAAAAAAAGAAAAAAGAAATTTTGTATAACACGTGGCAGGTACTGCTTTTGAAGAGTGAAAGTCTACGTGTTCCCTACACGTGTCATGGAGGCATATAGGAAGAATGGAGGTACAGATCCACTCATTCTTAACCTGGCTAGTGGTGAAGTTCACGCTCCAGCAGCACTCCTTAAGAAAGAACTTCCTGTGTCTTTGAATGGAAATCTAGAGAAGGTTTGAGGGTTTTGGAGTACTGAGATGTATTGTTTTTAAAGAATGAAATGAGAAGTGTTTTCCTAAACATGTCATGAAGGCATACAGGGGGAATGGAGGTAGAGATCGACTCATTCTTAACCTGGGTAGGAGAAGTAGGCTAGTGGTAAATTTCACGCTTCGGCAGCACTCCTTTGGAAAGAACTTCCTGTGTCCTTTGAATGGAAAGCTAGAGACGGTTTCAGCGTTTTGGAATACAGAAAATCTTTTGACGCTACCAGGATTTAAACCCTGGACTGTCCATTTTGTAGTCTAGTCACTATACTGAGCTACAGTTTTGCCGCTCCAGAGTGTTTCAATATGTATGGAGAGCAACTAGAAATAATTGTGGAAATTCTTGATCAATCTCTGTCTGTATTTTTCAGTTTCCTTATAAATATCAAACAAAAAAAAAAGAGGTTTTTTTCCTGTAGCCACATTAGTAGCATAAAAGCATAACAAATATCTCATATAGTACGCCTGCAGTGACCCATATGTTCTGACGTCACACGTCTAATTTCGGTAATATAGTGGACAGAGTTATTACAGAACTCGCGTGAAAGCCATATTATTTATATTAAAAAACAAAATTTCCATAAGAACTCCCTACTTATTTTCAAGTCCAATCGACATATAAGATCCGAAAATCTCACAAGAAATTTCTCTTGCTTTAATTACGACATAAAAATTCCAATTTTTGTAATGTTGGTATTAAATATTACAGGGTAAGGAAAATTATGAACTTAGAGCAATATTCATTGTTGTCTTTTCGGTCCCAGTGGCCGCGCGATCTAAACGCGTAGTTCTGGGGCAGATCGCCTGCTGAGATTGTGGGTTCGAATCCCACCGGTGTCATGGACTTCTGTCTCTTGTGAGTGTTGTGTGTTGTCAGGTAGAGGTCTCTGCGTCGGGCTGATCATTCGTCCAGAGGAGTCCTACCGACTGTGGTGCGTCGTTTTGTGTGTGATCTGGAAACCTCAAGAATGAGGGGGCCATGGCCCACTGGGGGGCTGTTGCGCCCCCCGAAAAACAAACCACAATTTATTGTTGTCTTATACTTCTCATATCTTATAATTATTCTTTAAATTTTAGATGGTTTATTTCACTTTGCGATGTTTTTAATTTGTGACTTTTTAAACTTACTTGTAAAAGCGAGAAATTCTTGATTATTTTTGGAGTTTATGAATTCGTTCTATAAATGAAAACCCTGAATATGTTTACGAGGAAATATTTAACCTTTAGACGCCTAATGTCAACTATAGTGGTCGTACCGCACCGCTAACCTCTAAAGTTGCATTTTATATATTTATTCAACAAATATAATTTGTTTCATAATTCTAACATATTTGGTTCCTTTATTATTCACATTTTATATACAGGACGCCCGCAATAAAGAAATTAAGATTTAACCTTTTAACGCCTAGCGGTTTCTTTACTTACCACCAGTTTTAACATTAAAAAATTCTAAATGGTGCTCGCTTTGCGGTGAGTGTTTTGTACGGAACTCAGAACAAACAGCGACTTTTGCTCTATACAGCATTAATTAATTGTTTTTTATAACCGTGGTGGAAAGAGTTTACAGCGCGGTACGGACCGATTCCTTATATAAAGCAGATTACGTTTAGTCTTAAAAGATTATCCTGACTGAGGTTTTCCGTGATTTTACTCAGTTGTAAGGCAAAAACTAGGGTATGACTTGTAAAGACGGGGCACGGCCCGTACCCTTTTCAAATTAGGCGTCACTTTTTACGCGGTTAGTCCATTGTTAACTTTAGTTCGATCACTCAGGGTTCAAATCCCAGAAGGCCTTCCAAACAAAGTTTTTCCCCCCAAATAGGACCTATTGCAACCTAAGCAATAGACCGTAGCAAGCTCGCGTCCGAGTCTTTAAACGTGACCGGAAATCGTTAGCGTAAGCATAATCCCTGCTATAGCTATAGGTGTTGGTTACTGAGCCCTGCGTTGCGATTAACACAAGTTTGGCTATACGGAACGAGCGACATCGACTTGCGCTTCGCAGAAATCTCCGCCCTCAATTAGATATTTGGTAGGTAGGTAGGTAGGTAGGTAGGTTGGTAGGTAGGTAGGTAGGTAGGTAGGTTGGTTGGTTGGTTGGTTGGTTGGGTGGTAGGTTGGTTGGTTGTTTGGTTGGTTGGTTGTTTGGTTAGTAGGTAGGTTGGTTGGTTGGTTGGTTGGTTGGTTGGTTGGTCTTAAAAGATTAAATTAATTTAGAAATATCAGGGCGAGCTTTGATGCGAAGTACAAAATTTCGTATATTATTAAACTGCCACCATGTTTAGTTTAATTATCACTGTCCAGAACTGTACAAGCATAAGAACGAGAGAAACAAAACATGTTAAAAAAATTATTTTTTTACAGTTCTTGCTAAGATTCCATTGTCTTTTTTATGTCTAATTACCTGTGATTTTGGAAGAAACGTTTGTAAACAAGTTTTACTCGAATAAGAATGCTATTTTTTGCTCCGTCTCGCTGTTGACTGCTCATGTCTCTCGCTACAAACAACACACAACTGCTGCTGTTGCAATTTGCGACATTTGTGGTTTCAATCATATTTCAATCCTCGCAAGACACATTAGTGCATTCAATTTCGCAACAATATCGGCTTACAAACAGAAGCTGGCCAAACACTTTGCCTATTAGCACTTCCAATGTTCGCTGTATTTCTGGACTTTATTGGGGTCCGAATATTTAAATTGGCGAAGGTATTTACAGCCATCCGATAAAAGGTTTTTTTTTATCAACAGCGCTACATTCTTCCTTTCGCTCTAAACCACGCGTTAAACAGAATTATCCAATTCCGAATGAACCGCATGTATTGCTCTTCTGAATGACTTATGCTCGCCCGTTGAACGATGCTGTGTTTACCAAGACCACATATCGAATAACCTTGAATGTATCTTGACCTTGGGCGATGTACATTTGCATTCGTAGATATTTCTGAAACGTATGAGCAAAGTGGAAATGCGCACGACTGTTGTCTGTAAACAAACACACATTAATTAAATTGTTTCTTTTATATGAAAAATCCTTGAACAATTACATTTAAGCCTACTGAATTGGACAGAGACTGTCTCATTGGCCGCGCGGTCTAAGACGTGGGTCTGCGGGCCTTCGCTTTCTGGGTTTTTGGGTTCGAATCCCGCACGGAATATGGATGTCTGTCTCTTGTGAGTGTTGTGTTGTCAGGTAGAGGTCCCTGTGTTGGGCTGATCACTCGTCCAGAGGAGTCCTACCCATTGTGGAGTGTCTGAGTGTGATGGTGACGCCTCGATAATGAGGGGCTGTCGCGGCATGAATCAAAAAATATAAAACTTAAATTTTTTGTGATGATTTTGAATTTTATTGTTTACAGGATGACAACAATGTCTCTTCCCTTGTTGTTTTGAAAACGGCGAAATTTCATATTTCATATTAATTTCATATTTTGTATACATGTAAAATAACCACTCCCACCGGACGACAACCCAGTTGCAATTAATAATAATAATAATAAATTTTGTTGTTGTTATCATCATCATCACCTTTATGCGGGGTATTTATACTTATATTCCTGAGACAAACTATGTCCCTAGGGAATACAGTGTTGCAGCTATTCTGTTGTTACTATTCACGGTGCTTATATCGTTAGTTTCAGTGTTGAATCTATTGTACTT
>Ga0123354_10015543_pt1 | contig 11891 bp, 12 predicted proteins | sample TergutLab28metaG_2_FD_97872 | JGI IMG/M metagenome (GOLD analysis project Ga0123354, IMG submission 97872) | Labiotermes labralis P4 segment gut microbial communities from Petit-Saut dam, French Guiana - Lab288 P4 | ecosystem: Host-associated > Arthropoda: Insects > Digestive system > Gut ... | reverse complement strand
GCCCCGCAGAATGCATTGCCGAGGGTTTGTACAAGATATAGGAAAGGAATCGAAAACGCATGGACGCGCATGAAATCATCGAAACGATCCGCACAGCAAAGAAACGCACGCCGGTCAAGGTCTATGTGAAAGGCGCGGACGCCGCGCAGTTTCACGGCTGCAAAGTTTACGGCGCGGGCGATCTCGTCGTCTTCGGGGACTGGGAAGATATCCGTCCTGTGCTTGAAGCCGGGACGGCTTCGGGACAGATTGCGGATTATACAGTTGAGAACCAAATGCGAAACTCCGCGATTCCGCTGCTTGATGTCAAAGACATTCCCGCGCGCATCGAGCCGGGCGCGATCCTGCGCGACCAGGTGGAGGTCGGCGAAGGCGCGGTCGTGATGATGGGCGCGATCGTCAATATCGGCGCGGTCATCGGACCGGGTACGATGATCGATATGGGCGCAATCCTCGGCGGGCGTGCGGAAACGGGGCGAAACTGCCATGTCGGCGCGGGCGCGGTGCTCGCGGGTGTTATCGAGCCGCCTTCCGCCAAACCCGTCGTGCTTGAAGATGACGTTCTGATCGGCGCGAATGCGGTCGTGCTCGAAGGCGTGCGCGTCGGAAAAGGCGCGGTCGTGGCCGCCGGCGCGGTCGTGATCGAAGACGTCCCGCCGGGCGCGGTCGTCGCGGGCGTCCCCGCGCGCGTGATTAAACAGGCTTCCGAAACAGAGGCAGGAAAAATCCAGATTGTCGCCGCCCTGCGGGAGCTGTGAAATTGAACGATAAAGAATACGACGAGGAGTTTATCTTTAAGGCGGCGGTAATCGCGCATGCACGCTCCAGATCGCTGAATGAGGTGGCGGCTTCGTTGTGCGTCCCGCCGGAATCACTTGAAAACCGGAAAGAGTATTACGCGAAGAAAATCAAAATACAATACCTTCCGAACAAATATATCCAGCATAACAAAAGGGCGGATAAGGAAGTTGTTGAGAAATGTCCCGGTTGCGGTTCCCGTGCGGTCTTCGAACCGATAAAAAGCTTTCCGGTTCAGCAGGCGCAAAACACCGAATTTATCGTGCAACAAGGCGGCGGCTATGATACCGGCGCATATCTGATAGATTCACCTGTTGTGGACGTCACGACTGAATATATTGAGCGCTGTCCGAAATGCGGACTTTATACGATACAATACATAACAGAAAGACTCCCGAATTCCGAAGTATAACGACGCCTTGCACCAAACACGTAAGCGTCCAACCGTAGGCGCATAGTTACGTAGATAGTAAGCGGCGGTGAGAAAATGTAAGCGGCGAACGATATAGCGATACGAAATCGTTCCGCTGACACTAAAATGTCACAGATACTCGAAAAAAGCCGAATTATTTATTATTTTGACAAGCTGAGGAGCGCAAAATCCGGTTGATATCTATCAAAATGTCACTAGAAGATGAAAAATACCAGCTTATTTATTATTTTTTGTCACTATGTGCTCAAAATCGGCTATTTAGTGACAATTCACTCGTTTTAAACGGCTAAAATCGGAAATAACGAGGGAAAAATGTCACTAAAACGCTTGTTTTTAATAGATAGTGACAATGCTTCAATATTTTAACTCCCGAAAATATAGTTTTACAAAAACTCAAGAAAAATCCGACAAAAATTTTATTTGACGGCGTGCGGGATATAAGATACAATAATTTTCGCGCGTTTTGTTTATCCCGATAAGCAGGGCGCGCAAGATAAGTAAGGTGACGGGCTGGTATTTCGAAATCCGGCCGCGGCCAAAACGTTAATGGAGTTGCCACAGCGAACATGGTGGGCTGATGGAATCCCTTATGCAAGGATTTCCGAACATTGATTTCGTGAAATCTACTGTAATTTCAGACGTAGCCGAAAAAGATTCTGATGAATCACAGAATCGCAGTAGGCAAGGAGGAGAAAGATGATCAACGGAAGTTTCATCGCAAAGCCTCAGGAAGTGGAACACAAATGGTATCTCATCGACGCGGAGGGCAAGACCCTCGGTCGGTTGGCAAGCGAAGCCGCATCCATTCTCCGGGGCAAGAGAAAGCCTATCTTCACGCCGCATATCGATACGGGCGACTATGTCATCGTCATCAATGCGGAGAAGGTGGAAGTCACGGGCAAAAAGCGCAAGGAGAAGATTTACAAGCGGCACACCGGCTATCCGGGCGGCCTCAAGGAACTCAGCTTTGAAAAGCTTCAGGCGCGGAACCCCGAGGAGATCATTCGTCACGCGATCAAAGGCATGATGCCGGACGGCAGGCTCGGCCGGGCCATGTACAAGAAACTGAAGGTTTACGCCGGCGCGGAGCATCCGCACGCGGCGCAAAAACCGGAAGTCTGGGATTTTTAGGAGGTTTGACAGATGGCAGCGAAAAAGCAGTATTCCGCAACCGGGAGGAGAAAGAGTTCAGTCGCCAGGGTCAGACTGATTGAAGGAAAAGGGGCCATCACCGTCAACGGCAAACCGCTTGACGAGTATTTCGGCATGGAACTTCTGAAACAGGAAGTGAAGCGCCCGTTTGTTATCACGGAGACGGAAGGCAAATTCGATGTGGTCGCGTCTGTGCACGGCGGCGGCACGACCGGCCAGGCCGGCGCGCTTCGTCACGGCATCTCTCGCGCGCTTTGCGTTGCGGACACGGAGGCGTACCGCCCGGCGCTCAAGGACGAAGGCTTCCTGACGCGCGACTCGCGCATGAAAGAACGTAAGAAATACGGCCTGAAAAAGGCGCGCAGAGCCAGCCAGTTCAGTAAGCGTTAAAAGCAATACAAAATCAGCAAGGCGCGGGTCTCCCCCGCGCTTTTTCGTAAGGAGGCGTAAGATGATTCTGAGAGATAAAGTCATTTTGGTGACCGGCGCGGCGGGCGGTCTCGGACGCGCATTCGCGCAACGTTTCGCGGCGGAAGGCGCCTCTGTCGTCTGCGCGGACATCAAAGGCGCCTCGGAAACAGTGCGCCTGATCGAGGAAGCGGGTGGGAAAGCGATTGCCCTGTCCGTGGATATCACAGATGCGGAAAGCGTGCGGGAAATGTGCGACGCCGCGGTGTCGGCCTGCGGCGGTATCGACGGCCTTGTAAATAACGCCGCGATCTACGCGGGCCTTTCCATGAAACCCTTCCATGAGATTGACGAGGACGAATGGGACCGCGTGATGGCGGTCAACGCGAAGGGGACCTGGCTGTGCTGCAAGATCGTCTACCCGTATCTGATCCGGCGCGGCGGCGGCTCGATCGTGAATATCGCGTCCGCCTCGATTCTGGAAGGCAATCCGTTCTTTGCGCACTATACGGCGAGCAAGGGCGCGGTCTGGGCGCTCACTCGCAGCGTCGCCCGCACAGCCGGCGAGCACGGCGTCCGCTGCAACAGCATCACCCCCGGCTATACGATGACGGACGCCTCCAAGGGGCTCGCGGGGAGCCCCGAGGATTTCCAAAAAAATTATGATTACAGTATTCAGGCGCGCGCGATCCACCGCGCGATGGAGGCCGGAGACGTGGTCGGCGGCGTGCTCTTTCTGCTGAGCGACGACAGCGCTTTCATCACGGGCCAAAACCTCAATATAGACGGCGGATGTATCCATTATTGACAGTGCCGGCAGGATCCTCTTTCACGTTCAGTTTATTTGTAGTTTAGTAAATTATGATAAACTTCCAACATGATAGAACGCTCAAGCCAGGAAAGCACTGCGGACCCGAATAAAGCCGTCACGGCCCCGGTCGTTTTGATTCCGGCGCTGTCGCCGGACAGCCGGCTGGTTGAGCTCGCGCGCAAGGTACTCGCGGGCGAATCCGCTCGCCTCATCGTGGTCGACGACGGAAGCGACGCGCCCTCCGGGACTGTCTTTGACGAGCTGAAGACAATGCCGTCCTGCACTGTCTTGCGCCACGACGAAAACAAGGGGAAAGGCCGCGCGCTGAAAACCGGCATGGAGTTTTTTCTCGCGAATTTCCCCGATTCCGTCGGCGTCGTGACGGCTGACTGCGACGGGCAGCATACGCCGGTAGATATACAGGCTGTGGCCGACGAACTGAGCGCGCACCCGGACGATCTGATCCTTGGCGTGCGGGATTTTTCCGGCGCGGAGATCCCGCCGAAAAGCCGGTTTGGAAACAACCTCACGAAGCGGATATTCCGGCTTTTGACAGGGCTGGATGTCACCGATACGCAGACCGGTCTGCGCGGCATCCCCGCGTCGCAGATGAAGCTGCTTCACGCCCTTGACGGCGAACGGTTTGAATACGAGCTCAATATGCTGCTGGCCTGCAAACAACACGGCGTCGCGGTCCGGCAGATCCGGATCGCCACGATCTATTTAGAGAACAACAGCGGTACGCATTTCAATCCGCTCACGGATTCCATCCGGGTCTATCTGGTTTTTCTCAAATTTATCTCCTCCTCGTTGATTTCCTTCCTCGTGGATTACGGTTCTTTCCTGCTCTGGCTGGCGGTATTCAGCTCTCTGATGACGCCTGTGGCTGTGGTGTTTTGGGCCGGCATCGTGTCCCGCGTGGTGTCGTCCGCGGTGAATTACACCATCAACCGCAAGGTCGTCTTCAAGAGCGACGCAAAATATTCACCCGTAAAGTACTATATTCTTGCGGCGGTTCTGATGGTCATTTCGTCCGCGTCGGTCGCGGGACTGAGCACAATCGCCGGCGGCGGGGCGCCGCTGTTTAAAATTCTCGTCGACTCTCTTCTGTTCATAGCGAGCTTTACGGTCCAGCGTGAATGGGTCTTTTCCACCAAGAAAAACACGAATTTATAATTATCAATAAAGAATAAAATTTTATTGAATAACAATAAAAAATTGTTGACAAACGATTTCTTCCATGATATCTTCTCTCTATAAATTGAAAGGAGAGGAATTATTATGTGGAATCAAAGACGTTCGGTGGTTTTGTCCATCGTATGCACTTGGGTGGCGGTTGCGGCAGTGATCTGCTTCGCAATTTTCCTGCCGAGCGCGCCGAAGTGGTTTCCGTACCCGGAATCGATTCTTACGAACGCGGCGCTTTTGACCCGGGCGCTTCCGGCTTTTTACGGGTGCTGCGCGGCGGTGATGGTCTCATTGGTATTTTTGCTTGCGTTATTGCATGATATCCGGCGGGAGAAGGTATTTACCACCTCAAACGTGATGCGTTTGCGCGTCATCGCGTGGTGCAGTTTCGCGGTTTTCGCAATCTTGATTCTCACGGCGTTTTTCGAGGTGGTTACGCCGGCGCTCCTTACCATCGCGCTCGCCGCAGGTTTTTTCTTTCTGCTGCTGCGTGTCATCAAAAATGTCATCGAAGCCGCCCGCCTGCTCAAAGAAGAGCAGGATTTAACCATATAGGAGGCGGCGATGCGTATTTTGGTCAATCTGGATATCATGATGGCGAAGCGGCGCGTATCCGCGGGCGATCTCGCCGCGCGCGTAGGCATCACGCCCGCGAATCTGTCCATCCTGAAAAACAACAAAGCGAAGGCAATCCGCTTTTCGACCCTGGAGGCGCTTTGTGAGGCGCTGGACTGTCAGCCGGGGGACCTGCTGGAGTTTGACAGTAAGACAGAAGGCACATCAAAGAAAACAGGAGGAGTTTGAAATGGATGATCAACGGACACCGCAATCAGGCGATCCCCAAACCCCATACGCACAGAGTGACTATCCACAGCCGGTCTACCAACCTGCGCCGCCCATGCAGCCGGGCTACCCTCGAGCGCCCGTGCAGCCGGGCTATCCCCAAGCACCTATGCAGCCGATCCGCCCGCCGGCGCCGCCGGTCCGGCATCCCTATGCGTTTGGGAAAGGGGACGCGGCTTTCGCCGGCGTTTTGCTCGTGCTCGGTTTTTTGTTCTGGGAATGGATCGCGCCGAAATTCGTCGAAAGCGCCAATGGATATGTTTCGTCGGGGCTCGGTATTTCACTCTTTCTCTTCACGCTCTGCGGCGTGACGCTGGTTTATCTGTACCGGAAGGGGATCCGCCAGACAAAGGCGAGCCTCGCCTGGCTCGCGGTCACGGTCTGCGGCGCGCTTCCCTTCCTGCTCTATCCGGGGACGGCGATCTATTTCGGGCTGTGCGTCTTTGTGGCGGCGAGTTATATGGTCTGGCTCAGCGTTTCCTGCGGCACGGGCGTTTCCGGGAAGCTGTCGGGGTTCGTGTTTTTCGACGGGATCAATCAACTCTTTGTCGTAGCCTTTTCCAATTTCACGGCACTTTTTGCCAGCCTGCGGAAAAATTCGCGGGACAGGGAACGCAGCAAACGTTTTATGATCGGACTGGTCGGCGTCATTATCTGCCTGCCGGTCCTCGCGGCGGTTATCGTCCTGCTGATGCGCGCGGACGAGGGCTTCGCAGAACTTATGCGCCATATTGCGGACGCGCTGCGGCTCGAAAACATCTGGCACTATGTCTGGGAGATCCTTCTCGGCATCCCGATCGCCTGTTACCTCTACGGCGCGCTCTACGGCAATGCGCATAAACGCCATACGAATGAGATCAAAAAAACAGGGCTCTCCGCGTCGATCGCCGGAGCGCACCGCATACCGACGGTGGCGGTGAACGCGCCCCTGTTGGTTTTTTGTGTGATCTACGTCCTCTTCTTCATCGCGATGGGAAGCTATCTGTTCTCCGCGTTTTTCGGCCAACTGCCGGACGCATACAGCTACGCGGAGTATGCGCGCCGCGGCTTCTTTGAGCTCTGCGGCGTCGCCGCGATCAACCTTGCCATCCTCGCCTTTGTCTGGTGGTTCGCGCGGCGCGCCGCGGGCGAGCATCCGAAACGGCTCCGCTTTTTCGGCGGCGTGCTGTCGGGCCTTACGATTCTGCTCGTCGTCACCGCCATGAGCAAGATGCTGCTCTATATCGGCGAATACGGACTGACGCGAAACCGCGTCTATACGTTCTGGTTCATGATCCTGCTTCTCTTCGTCTTCGCCTTCCTGCTTGCATGGCATATCCGCCCGTTCAATGCCGGAAAGCCGATCGTCGTTGCCGTTACGGGACTGGCGCTCGTGCTCTTTCTCGCGAATACCGACGGGCTTGTCGCGAAATACAATGTAGAAAACTATTTGAACGGGCGCATAGGCCGGATTGATCTCGTAATGCTCTCCAATCTGAACGACGCGCGTTTGCCCTATATGGAACAGCTTGCGGCCGAGGCCCCGGATCCCGATGTACGGGATGCGCTGCGGGACTATTTTGCAGGAAACAATGCGCTTTATTCCGGCAGCGGCAGTTACGGTGACAGTTCCAATAACTACGGCGGCAGCTACAATTACGGCTCCGCCTACGACGAATACCGATCCGACTACAATGATTATCTCTCCCGGTTCACGATCTACGAAATTTCGCCGGAAGCTGCGAAGGACGTGCCCTATATGGGCCGCAACCTCGTTTCCGCCGCCGCCGCAGAACGTTTTGAGAACGCAAATCAAGGTTGATAAAACTGATTAAATATTGTGTCAAAACGCCCCGCTGTCCGTTGGGCGTTTTTAATTTTCAGATGATTCCCATTTATAAAAAACGCCTTGTATCAAATTCGCAGGCGCGGTATTATATGAATTGATATTATCTATTCTAAGGAAGTGTTGCCGATCAATTCGGGGGTTTCCTTTACACAGGAGGTATGCAGATGGATTTCAATTTGACAAAGGAACAGGAATTTGTCAGGAAGCTGGTCAGGGAATTTGCGAAAAACGAAGTAGAGCCGATTGCGGCCGACGTTGACAACGAACACCGCTTTCCGGCTGAGAACGTCGAGAAGATGGCCAAGCTCGGCATGCTCGGCATTCCGTTCCCGAAGGAATGGGAAGGCGCGGGCGGCGACAATCTTTCCTACGCGATTGCGGTGGAGGAACTCTCCCGCGTATGTGCGACGACAGGCGTCATCGTCTCCGCGCATACGTCGCTCTGCGCATGGCCGATCTTCCAGTACGGAACCGAGGAGCAGAAAAAGAAATATCTTCCGGATTTGTGCAGCGGCAGAAAACTCGGCGCTTTCGGGCTGACGGAACCGAATGCGGGCACGGACGCCGCGGGGCAGCAAACGCGCGCTGTGGATATGGGCGACTATTACCTCCTGAACGGATCGAAAATTTTCATTACGAACGGCGGTGTGGCGGACACCTTCTGCATCATGGCGATGACGGATAAATCGAAAAAGACGCGCGGCATCTCTTCCTTTATCGTCGAGAAATCCATGGACGGGTTTTCGACCGGCAAGATCGAGGACAAGATGGGCATCAAGGGCAGTTCGACGGCGGAGCTTGTCTTCAAAGATATCAAGGTGCCGAAGGAAAATATGCTCGGGAATCCGGGCGACGGCTTTAAGGTCGCGATGACCACGCTCGACGGAGGGCGCATCGGCATCGGCGCGCAGGCGCTCGGTATTGCGCAGGGCGCGTTTGACGTGACGCTCGATTATATGAAAGCGCGCAAACAGTTCGGCAAACGGCTTGCGGATATGGATGCATTGCGCTTTGTGATGGCGGAGCTCGCGACGGAGATCGACGCGGGGCGGATGCTCCTGTATCGCGCGGCGTGGTCGAAAGACCAGCATCTGCCGTACGGAAAGGACGCGGCGATGGCCAAATACTTCTGTTCGGAACTTGCCATGAAAGTCACAACGAAATGCGTACAGCTTCACGGCGGCTACGGGTATACGAGAGACTACCCGGTCGAGCGCATGATGCGCGACGCGAAGATCACGGAAATTTACGAAGGTACGACCGAAGCGCAAAAACTTGTCATTGCGGGTTCGGTGTTTGGGAAATAGGAGGTGCGAGAATGGCTTTTCAAATCATAGTATGCGCAAAACAGGTGCCGGACACGAATGAGATTCGCATCGACCCTGTGAAAAAAACGCTGATTCGCGAGGGCGTCCCGAGTATCCTCAACCATGACGACGCGAATGCGCTGGAAGAAGCGCTGAAGATCAGGGATAAATATCCGGATACAAAGGTCACTGTTGTGACGATGGGCCCGCCGCAGGCGAAAGATATGCTGATCGAATGCCTCGCGATGGGCGCAGACGAAGCGGTACTGGCCTCCGACCGCGCGCTCGGCGGTTCGGATACGTGGGCGACGAGCAACGCGCTCGCAGCCGCGATTGAAAAGATCGGCGCTTTTGACTTGATCTTTGCGGGACGGCAGGCGATTGACGGCGACACGGCGCAGGTCGGGCCGCAAATTGCGGAAAAGCTCGGACTGCCGCAGGTCACTTATGTGACGGATTTTGAAATCTCGGACGACCGGAAGGAGATCACTGTCAAGCGGGCGCTCGAAGACGGGTATGAACTCATCAAACTCCGGACGCCCTGCATGTTGACGGCGATCAAGGAACTCAACACGCCGCGGTATATGTCGGTCGGCGGCATCGTGGACGCGGCGGCCCGGGATATCCCGGTCTGGGGCGCGGCGGAACTCGGCGTTGATACGGAGAAAGAGGTCGGGCTCGACGCGTCTCCTACAAAGGTATTCCGCTCGTTCACGCCGGCGCCGAAGGGCAAAGGAGAGATGCTCGAAGGAGATACCGAAAAAGAGCAGGCGGACAAACTCCTCATCGGGCTCAAAACGAAACACGTGATCTGATACCGTTCTAAAGGAGATACGAAAATGGCAGTGAAAATAATCAATGAAAATTGCAAGGGCTGCACGCTGTGCGTGCGCGCCTGCCCCTTCGAGGCCATCGATATGGTGGATAAGATTGCGGTCATCAACGAAAAATGCACGAATTGCAAGCAGTGTATACCCGCCTGTAAATTCGACGCGATTATAGATGAAGAGGCTGAAACGGAAGAGGTTGATCTGTCCGTCTACAAACATGTCTGGGTATATGCTGAGCAGCGCGGCGGCGCGATCATGAATGTGGCGCTGGAGTTGATCGGCGAGGGCAGAAGGCTCGCGCGTGAAATCGGCGCGGATACAAAAGTCTACGCGGTGCTGATCGGCGACGCGGGGCAGACGGAGCCGCTTTGCAAAGATTGTTTCGAATACGGCGCGGACGGCGCATATGTGCTGGAGGACCCGCTGCTCGCGAAATTCACAACGGACGGGTATACCAAGGTCTTCGCGGACCTTATCAAGGAAAAGAAGCCGGAAATTGTACTGTTCGGCGCGACGCATATCGGCCGCGACCTTGCGCCGCGTGTGGCGGCCAGGCTCAGCACAGGGCTGACGGCGGACTGTACGCGCCTCGACATCAAGACATCGAGCTATATCGATTACGCGAACAAATATACGACGCAGGATACGAGCGATCTTGACCCCGCGTCGGAAGACCACGGGCTCAAACAGACGCGCCCGGCGTTCGGCGGCAACCTGATGGCGACGATCATCACGCCGTACACGCGCCCGCAGATGGCGACGGTGCGCCCGGGCGTCATGACGCGGCGCGAACGCGCGCCCGGTGCGACCGGCGAGACAGTGAAAGTGCAGCCGCATCTCCAGGCGTCCGATATCCGCACGCAGGTGATGGATATCGTGAAAAGCACGAAGGAGATCGTCTCGCTGACCGATGCGGACATCATCTGCTCGGGCGGGCGCGGACTCGGCGGCCCGGACGGCTTCAACCTCATCCGTACGTTTGCGGCAAAGGTCGGCGGTGTCGTCGGCTCTTCGAGAGCGGCGGTGGACGCGGGCTGGATCGATCATTCGCACCAGGTGGGCCAGACCGGTACGACGGTCAAACCGAAAATCTATTTCGCCTGCGGCATTTCGGGCGCGATTCAGCATCTCGCCGGAATGCAGACGAGCGATATTATCGTCGCAATCAATAAAGACCCGGATGCGCCGATCTTCGAGGTGGCGGATTATGGAATCGTCGGCGATTTGTTCAAGGTGATCCCGGAAATCATCGCCGAATGGGACAAGGCGGGCGATCTGTACGAAGCGACCATCGACCGCTCGGCGGAATAGCGTGCGGCATCCCGAAATTTTCCGGATAACGAACATGAAAAGGAAGCCCCGCCGGTGCGGGGCTTCTTTGGCACTTTGTTCCTGCTGCTTGTTGCCGGGGTAATTTATTTCAGGCTCATTTTTTGAAACGCCTCTCGTTTTTTGATATACTGAACACCTGTATGAGTTGAAGAAACTCTCAGCGTTTTTACCGCAGAATATAAAGAAATAAGAGGAAAGTATTGGCAAAGAAAAAGTCAAGAGAGCCGGGGGATCGAAAAAAACGGACATCAAGGAGAACCGAAGCGGATGCTTCGCTGTTTTTCTATGCTTTGACAGCGCCGGATGACACGGAATTCAAAAAATACGCGGAGAAGAAAGGGAAAGCGGCCGCGCCCGTAACGGAAAAGCCGGCAGCGGAAGCTGCTGTACCGGAAACAATCGCGGCAAAAGAGCCTGTACCGGAAGCAGCCGCGGCAGAAGAACCTGTGTCGGGAGCGACCGTAGAGGAAACAACCGCGACGGAAGAATCCGCGGAGGAAGCGGCCGCCCCGGCTGCGACGACGGCAGTCGGCGCCTCATCCAATACGCAGCAGACAAAGCGCGAGACCCGTACGGAACGCAAGGAACGCGAGAAACGGGAGCGCAAGGAAATCCAGCGGGCGCGGCGCAAGAAGGAGCGCCTCCCGAAAAAAATTCTCAAAGGCGTTCTTTCCGCCATCCTTATTCTCATCATTGCGGTTGTCGCTTACGCGGGCATTTATGTATTCAATATCATCCATAACCTTCCAAAACATGATCCCGCGACGATACAGGATGACCTGAAGAGCGTCTCCACGATCTATGACGATCAGGGCAGCGAGATGCAGGATATCTATCTGGGCGACAATTACCGCATGATTGTAAACTACAACGATATCCCGACAAACCTTGTAAACGCGGCGGTCTCGATAGAAGACAAGACTTTCTGGACAAACAACGGCTTCAATTTTACGCGCATTGT
>Ga0123354_10015542_pt1 | contig 11892 bp, 3 predicted proteins | sample TergutLab28metaG_2_FD_97872 | JGI IMG/M metagenome (GOLD analysis project Ga0123354, IMG submission 97872) | Labiotermes labralis P4 segment gut microbial communities from Petit-Saut dam, French Guiana - Lab288 P4 | ecosystem: Host-associated > Arthropoda: Insects > Digestive system > Gut ... | reverse complement strand
CGTAGCGAAGCAATCCATAACACAAAGCAAAGTTATATGACAGGATTGCTTCGTCGCTTTGCTCCTCGCAATGACAGAATTGCTGCTTCGCGCCTCCGCGTGAGGTTCCACCAGTGCAACAGAATTACGGCTTCGCGGCTTTGTGCCTTCGCGTGAGGCTTTTGCCTGACGGGGGTGGGTGACAGAATTACAACTTTCCGGGCGAAAATTTGGCGAAAAAGCCCCCTCCTATAAACAACAAATTTTTTTTAGTTGCTTCAAATAATCTATACAAAAAGAACAAATGGCATTAAAATATCTATTTAATAAGAAAATTATAAAAAAAAAGGAAACCGCATGAACCCCATAAAATCCCTAAAAAACCTAAAACCCGTAAAGCTTTCTATATATATACTTCTTTCAATAGCACTTCTTTTTACCCTCACCTGTGATATCTATGACAAATCAGTCCCAGACTATCTGGATAAATATACAAATACCGCGACTGTAGCAGATCACTCTATTACAGGCGGGATGCCCATAAACCTTCAGGGTTTGCCTTACCCAAACCTTATTCTTCCGGATTCTTCTGTTATTACCCTAAAACTCAGAAACCCAAAAAACTATGAAATATTAACCCACCTTGATTACTTTGACGGAGGCTCATGGATCCCTTTTACAAGATATGAAGTTTCTGGTGATTACAGCACTGTAGAAAATACTTCAGCAGCTTTTCCCGGAACAACAATAACACTAAAATACGACCCCACAACACAAATAAGAATGATAATAAACAATACAGAGATTGGCCAGGAGTACAAACTAAGAGTCAGGTTACAGGACAGAGAAACAAAGAGAGAGTTTGAGCCTTATGTAGTGTCTTCAATAAAATGTACCGACTATCCAAAAGCAGTAGGTTTTATAATGGTTCGCGCAGGTACAGGTAATAAAGGCGTTGTTGTAGACTGGCAGCAGGTATTAAGGTCAGGATCAACAACAGGAGACCATGCTGATGCAAACAGGCTGGTAATAAGCTGCAGCGACCTTGGAGTATCACAAACCTACACAAGAGAATTAAATCCAGTAACATCAATATGGGGTCCATGGTCACCGGGCGGAATAAACGAAACAGGCAGTCCCTTTTTTAGCATAGAGCTTGGAGCAGGCACATCATTGGTAGAGGGAAGATCGTATAACGTCGTATTGAGATATAGCAATGAAGCAGGCGTAGTAACAGAGATATCCGAAGCCTTAACAGCAGCGACAATGGATGCAAGGATAGTGAGAGGGAGTCCGCCAGATGAATACGCAAGCCTCCAGGAAGCATTTGACAGTATGAATACTCATGGTGAAACATCAGCAACAATAACAGTGCTAAGATCCATAATAGACCAGGCTCCTATTACCATATCAGGAAACAAGACAATAACACTTGAAAGTTCGGGCAGCAATTTGATACAGCTTGGCTCAGCTGGAAACAGTTTGTTATCAGTGCACAGCGGATTAAACCTTAAAATCGGAGGGGCTTCATCCGGCGCTTTAACTCTTAAAGGACTGGACACCAACACAGTCCCTGTTATTATTGTACAAACCGGCGGAACTCTTACTTTGGATGCCAATGCAATAATTACAGGAAACAAAAATATCAGCTCAAATGGTGGAGGAATTAGTAGCAATGGAACCTTTACCATGAATGGCGGAAGCGTAGAAGGAAACAGCGCGCCCAGTGGCGGCGGAGTGTATATTGCCGCTGGAACCGTTACCTTAACCGGAGGAACAATACAGAATAACACCGCAACCACTACCGGCGGCGGAATCCATGTTGCGACCGGGATCGGAGCCCTTAACATGGATAACTCAAGCGTTGAAATAAAGAATAACACAGCAAGTACCAATGGCGGCGGAATCTATTTTGCAGGTACAAATTTAAATATGAATCCCTCCTCTGCTGTAATATCGAATAACACCGCAACCAATAATGGCGGCGGAATCCATGTTGCGAGCGGAAGCCTTAACATGGGCGGCGGAACAATAGATAATAATACAGCAAACAATGGCGCCGGAATCTATATGGTCGGTACCGGATCTCTTACCATGAATAGCAATAACGTCAAGATAACTGGTAACAGGGCAATAGCAGGCGATGGCGGCGGAGTATTAAAAACAGGCACCGGAACCTTTACCATGAGCGCAGGAACAATAGGAGGACCTACTTTACAAACCAGAAACAGTGCAAGCGGAAATGGCGGCGGAGTTGTTATAGACGGCGGAATGTTTAATATAAGTAACACAGCAATAATAGAAGGCAACAACGCAGGCGGAAATGGCGGCGGAGTATATAGCGCCGCTGGAACCCTTAATATGACAACCGGCGCTCCTGAAATAAGAAGCAATACAGCAAGCGGAAATGGCGGAGGACTCTATATTGCAGCAGGATCTTTTACAATGAGCGTGGGAACTGTAAAAGGAAATACCGCAACCTTTGGCGGCGGAATCCATAGCGCTGGAGGAACCTTTACCCTAAGCGGCGGAAGTATAGAAGGTAACACAGCAAGTACCAATGGCGGCGGAGTGAATGTAGATGGCGGAAGTATGACCATGAGCAATGGATTTATTTACGGTACAGATGCAACACCATCATCTCTTGCAAACAGAGCTACAACCGGCAGCGGCGACTCTCTCAATGTAGTGAGCGGAACAGCAGTGTACAGCGGTACTTACGGCACCGGCAATATTCTTGATGGCAGCGGACTGGGCAGCTATGGATATACATTGCCTCCGAATGAAGCAACAGTAACAATAGGCAGCACGGATTATCATTATCCAACGCTTTTGGATGCATTTGAGAGTATAGGAAATAGTACAACAGCAACCATTACGCTGCGCAAGAATGTAACAGACTTTACATATGATATAACAGGAACAAACAAGGCAATTACTCTTATTAGCTACGGACCTAAAGAAATAGGACTTGGAACATTAGCTGGAAGTGTATTTACTGTCTCAAGCGGCGTAACATTTAAAGTGGGAAATTCGACATCGGGACAGTTGTCTCTTGTTGGAAGAACAACTCCCACAAATACCGGCGCTGTTATTACTGTAGATGGCGGAACCCTGGAGTTAAATGCCAATGCAATAATTACAGGTAACACAGGCGGCGGCGGAGTGCGCATCAATAGCGGAACCTTTAACATGATTGCCGGAAGCATAATAGGAAACAGGGGAGGCCAGGGCGGCGGAGTATATTTAGGAACCGGTACAGAGTTTAACATGAGCGGCGGTATTATTGGAGGATCAGGAGCAGCAGCAAACTCAGGCAGTACAGGCGGCGGAGTTTATCTAAATGGCGGACAAATGACTATGACCGGCGGAAGCATAGAAGGTAACAGCGCAACAGGAGCTCTTCCATCCAATGGCGGCGGAATATTTGTGACTAACGGAACTATTACCATGAATGGCGCAAGCGCTTCAATAAAAGATAACACAGCAGCCAATCATGGCGGAGGAATCTATTTAGCCGGCGGAAACTTTACCATGAGCAACGGAACTATAGATGGCAATACCGCAACAGGAGCTACATCATCTTTTGGCGGCGGAGTCTATGTAGCAGGTGCAAGCGCAACCTTTAACATGAGCGGCGGTACAATGCAAAACAATGCTTCGACATATGGCAACGGCGGCGGAATATATCTGGCAGCCAGCGGAAACTTTAACATGAGTAACACAGCAAGAATAACTTCTGCTGCCAATAACGATATATATCTTGCATCGGGAACTATGGTTAATATAGACGGAGCTCTTTCTGCTTCTCCGGCAGGTCAGGTAGCAAGGATTACCCCTGCTTCATATACAGCACAGGTATTGGATGGGAATATAGACGGCGGAACACCTGCCAACAATACAAGATTTGACGTAACTCCTAACGGAGGTCTTTCTTATCTTATAAATGGAGACGGATTCTTGTTCCAGTCTATTATAGAGGTAAAGATATTAACAACATCAACACAGGCAGTTGTATCAACAGAATATACCGATGATTTAGCTTATGCGATCTCTAAAGCTAATACTGTTACACTTGGCACACAGGAAACTGTTATTACAATGCTTAACAATACCCCCATGATCATCGCGCGCATAACGCAGGATATTGTGCGGAAAGTAACAATTCAGTCGTCCGGCGCTCCAAGAACAATATCTCATATGTCAACGCCAATCAACTCAAACGGCAGTTTGCTTAGTATAGGTAACGGCGGAACACTTATACTAAAAGGAGAAAGCGCAACAAATACTTTGACCCTTACAGGAAAAGGTTTGGGAATACCAAATAACGGTGCTCTTATTTATGTGGCTTCTGCCGGAACTCTTACAATGGAAGACAATACAATAATTTCAGAAAACAATCATCTGGATGGAATCAATGGCGGTGGCGGTGTGCGTGTAGATGGTGGAATTTTTAATTTAAACGGCGGAGCCATAACAGGAAACAGGGCAGCCAAGGGCGGCGGAGTCAATATACAAAGCGGAACCTTTAACATGAATAGCGGTACTATAGCAAGTAATACCACTGACACTGATGGCGGCGGAGTATATGTAGATGGCGGAACCTTTACCATGAACGGCGGAACCATTGCAGGTAATAGCGTGCCTGCAGGCACAGGCGGCGGAGTTTTTGTAAATGGCGGTAATTTTACCCTAAACCATGGCGGAATTATTTATGGCTCTGATGCTGCCGCATATTCAACTCCGGGTGGTGCAAACACAGCATCAGGCGGCGGACATTCTCTCTATATAGCTTCCGGAGTAAACGCCAAGTATAGTGATTTTCCCTGGATGGGCGAAGATATTATTTTCGGTACCGGCAACAGAGGCATCAATGTAACGATTCCGGAAGAGACAGCGCAGGTAGGCACAGGAACTATTTTCCCAAGCCTTTCATCTGCTTTAACGAGCATATTAAACGGAACAGCAACTGTTACAGTTCTTAAGGATATACCTGCTCAGCCTACTATTAACGTATCAGGAAATAAAATAATTAACCTGGTAAGCAGCGCGAATCGCACAATAACCCTTTCAGGCACAGGAACCTTGATTACTGTAGGAACCAACACAACTCTCAGGATAGGAGATTCATCAGGAGAAACCGGAGGAGCAGCATCGCCGGGAACTTTGACCCTTAGCGGAAGAGGCATGACAGCAGGAAATGAGAACGATTATCCTCTTGTTATGGTAAATACTTTTGGAACCCTTAATCTATATGACAAAGCGATAATTACAAACAATAACAATACCGAAACTGTCAACTACACCGGTGGCGGAGTACGCACACAGGGCGGAACCTTTAACATGTACGGAGGTTCCATAACCGGAAACAGAACTAGCTCGGGCGGCGGCGGAGTTACTATGCAAGGTCCCTTTAACATGAGCGGCGGAACCATAGAAGGAAATAATGCTGTTTTAGGCGGCGGCGTTTTTGTAACCGCAGGGCAAACTTTTAACATGACTGGCGGAGCTATTGCAGGAAATTCAGCAACCAATGGCGGTGGAGTATTTGCAAATGTTGCTAATTTTACGATGAGCGGCACTTCTTCTCAAACAGCAATAAGAGGAAATACAGCAACATCAGCTGGCGGTGGAGTATATGTAGCCGGAACATCAACCTTTACCATGAACGGCGGAATTATTTATGGATCAGGAGAGGCAGTAGGTCTTAGAAACACAGCGCCAGGCGGACATGCATCTCTTTATGCAGACAGCGGATCAACAACCATTTACGGCTCAAGCTTGGGTGGCGGTCCTATTTTTGCTACTACCACGAACAGCACCATCGAAATAACCGACGATACCCTGCCTGATCAGGTAGCGCAGGTTGGCAGCGTTGTTTATCCAAGCCTTGCAGCGGCATTTAATAGCATTGCAACTACAGGAACTGTTTCATTGCTTAAAAGTATTACAGTTCCGGCTACAATTGATATAACCGGTGTAAGCAGGACAATTACTCTGGAAAACAACACCACCCCTGCTAAAACAATAACATTAGGCTTGAATGGACCGTTGTTTACATTAAGCAGTAGTACAGTACAACTAATAGTTAGAGGGACAGGAACAAATACGTTAACTCTTGTAGGAAGGCCTTCTAACACCGCAGCTTTTATTAGAGTTGATAGCGGAACATTTGAGCTTCAAAGTAATGCAATAATTGAAAACAATGTTAATACAGCTAACTATGGTACAGGCGGCGGAGTATTTGTAAATGGCGGAACCCTTACCTTAAGCGGCGGAACCATAAGAGGATGCAAAGTAACAGGTGCTACTAGCAGTTGGGGTGGCGGAGTACTTGTTGCAGCCGGTGGAACATTTACCATGAATTCCGGCACCATTGGAGGAACGGCAACAGGAGCAGCAAACGAAGCAAATGGTGGCGGCGGCGGAGTATATGTAGCAAACGGAACCTTTAACATGAACACTCCTGGCGGTAATATTACGAACAATACAGCAAATAGCAATGGCGCCGGAGTGGTCATAGACGCCAGCGGAACCTTTACCATGAACGCCGGCACAATACAAGGTAATGTAGCCACTAGTGCAGGCGGCGGAGTATATGTAGATGGCGGACAAATGAGTATGGCAGGCGGCACAATAGGCGGAAGCAATGGAAACAAATCATATAATGGCGCTGGAGTGTATATGGTTAGCGGAGTTTTTAATATGAGCGCCGGAAACATAGACGGAAATACTGCGACAAACTCTGGTGGCGGAGTCTATATGACTGGCGGAACTTTTACCATGAGCGGTGGAAATATTTATGGAACAGGCGATACAGGGGCAAACATAGCCTCAACAAATAGCGCATCTCTTTATATAGGCGCCGGGAACGCCGAGTATACTTCTACTTTGACTGCTGTTGCCGGAGTCAATGATCAGATTATTATTGGCGCCGGACCCAGAAGTGTTAGCTTTACCCTGCCGGATCGTGTAGCGCAGGTTGGCTCCAATATTTATCCAAGTCTCGAGGCAGCTTTTAGAAGCATTACAACTACAGGAACTGTTTCTGTGCTTAAAGATATACCAGTTCAGGCTACAATTACTCTGGCTGGCAGCAGGACAATTACTCTGCGAAACAATGCCACCCCTATCAAGACAATAACATTAGGCTCGAATGGACCGTTGTTTACATTGGACGGTTCAGTACAGCTAATAGTTAGTGGGGCAGCACCTTTATATCTTTCCGGAAGGACTTCTAACGATGCAGCTTTTGTTAGAGTTAATAGCGGAACATCATTTGAACTCGCCTCTGGTGCAAGAATTGAAAACAATGTTAATACAGTCACTAATGGCGGCGGAGTACATGTAAATGGCGGAACTCTTACCTTAAGCGGCGGTACCATAAGAACATGCCAGGCAATAACCGGTACTGGTTTAGGAGGCGGAGTATATGTTTCAAACGGTGGAACCTTTAACATGAATTCAGGTACCATAGGAGGAACAACAGCAGCAGATGCAAACATAGCAAGTGCTGGTGGCGGCGGAGTGTATATAGAAGGCACTAACGCAACCAATTTATCAAACTTTACCATGAGCTACGGCACCATTAGTTACAATAAAGCAAACAACAGCTATGGCGCAGGAGTGCATGTAGGCAGCTTTGGAACCTTTACCATGAGCAGTGGCACAATAGAAGGTAATGAAGCCAGTGGTACCACTACCAGGGGCGGCGGAGTCTATGTGGCGACTAACGGACAAATGAAAACAGAGGGCTACCCGGCCAACGGAAACATAGTCGGAAACAAGGCATATCAAGGCGCAGGAATTTATTTTAACAGCAGCGGCCAAACCTTAACCATAAACGGCGGAATAATACAGGATAATGACACATCTTCAAATTCAGCTACCGGCAGTGGTGGCGGTATTTATGTAGCTGCGGGAAATTTGACCATAACTGGAAATACTGCTTATACGGATATAAAGGGAAACAAATCATATGATGGCGCCGGAGTGTATGTAGCTACCGGAAGCAGCTTTACCTTTAACACCGGATTGGTAGGAGGACTCTACACTTCTGGGACTATATCAGGCAACACTGCGACTAATAATGGCGGCGGAGTTTATTTTAGTGGCACGACTTTTAATATGAGCAACGCTCCTGTAATAAGTGGTAACACTGCGACTGAAAGTGGCGGCGGAGTGTATCTGGGCGGCGGAACCTTTACCATGACCGGCGGTAAAATAGGAGAGACAGTAGCAGGTAAAGAAAATAAAGCATCTTATGGCGCCGGAGTTTATGTAGCCGGCGGAACCTTTACCTTAGGCCCCGGAACCCCCTACGCAGAAGTAGCAGGAAATGAAGCAACTGCTTCCGGCGGCGGAGTTTATGTAGCAGGCGCCGGATCATTTGCCATAAACAGCGGCGGACTTATATATAATAACACTGCGTTTACAAGTGGCGGCGGAGTTTATAAAATCGGTACAGGAACCTTTACCATGAGTAGCGGACAAATCGACAATAACAGCACTTCGCAAACTACCGGGCGTACCGGCGGTGGAGTGCATATAGCCTCCGGAAGCTTTACCATGAGCGGTGGTTCAATGCAAAGGAACAAAGCATATGATGGCGGCGGAGTATATTTTACAGGTGGTGGAACCTTTAACATGACCGGCGGTGGAATAGGGGGATTATTGTCATATGTAAATACAGCAAGTAATAACGGCGGCGGAGTGTATATGAATAACGGAACTTTTGACATGAGCGCCGGATCCATAGAAGGAAATACTGCGACAAGATTTGGTGGCGGACTATATAAAGCCGGTACCGGAACTGCAACCTTAAGAGGCACCGGAACTATAAGTAACAACAGTGCAGGAGGCACAGGTGCTTCAGCAACTAATTTGATGGGAGGAGGTGGCGTCTATAGTACCGCAGGCTTTACCATGAGTGGCGGAACTATCTCCAATAACACCACGACAACTAATGCCTATAACAATGGCGGCGGAGTCTATATTGTAGGCGGAAACTTTAGCTTTAGCGGTGGTACAATACATACAAACACCGCATATGATGGCGGCGGGGTATATCTTAGAGATTCTACAATGACCATGAGCGGCACTGCCACAGGAACAGTAATAAGGAGCAACACTGGAAGTTCTGGCGGCGGCGGAGTTTTTGTAAGCGAATCAGCTACCTTTACTATGCAAGGCGGTACGATTGGAGGGGTGACTGGGGCGACTCCGACAAACGCAAACAAAACATCGGGTTCGGGTGCAGGAGTGCATGTTAATCCCGGTACATTCAATATGTCCGGAGGTGTTATAGAAGGGAATGAAGCTTGGCATGGCGGCGGAGTGCTTGTTGGAGGAACATTTAACATGAGCGGCTCTGCTGTGATAAGGAATAACCTTGCAACAACTGGTTCTGGTACAGCTGGTGGCGGTGTGCGTTTAGCTTGGGGTAATGCCACAATGACCATGACCGGCAGTGCAGCAATAAGAGGAAACACAGCAGAATCTGGCGGTGGCGTCTCTGTAGCTGTGGGTACTCCTGGATCAAAATTTGAGATGAGCAGCGGAATCATAGAAGGTAATAATGCGCTTATCGGTGGCGGCGGAGTTCATGTAGAAAACAACGGCGAATTTATAATGAGCGGCGGAAATGTACGTGGTACTACTGCTCCTGCAAATACAGCACCTACTGGAGCATCTATCCAGGTACTAGGTTCCCCAGGCGCAAGGTATTCTGGTGGTTATGGTACTGGCACTATTGTTACCACCAACAATGACTTGCCGTAAGCAGGAAGTGGTCTTGCTCCTCGTCTTGCGAGGAGCAAAGTCCCCCTCGTCATCCGATGACCACACGTCATCCCGACGAAGGAGGGATCCAGTCCTGCCATTGCGAGGCAATCCCATCAGTCATTGCTATTGTCATTGCGAGCGTAGCGAAGCAATCCATAACACAAAGCAAAGTTATATGACTGGATTGCTTCGTCGCTTTGCTCCTCGCAATGACAGAATTGCGCCTCTGCGCCCTCTCTTTATATCTTATGTAATAAATCTCTGTTTTTTTGAAGCAAAATCTCTATTTTGTAAGTTATAATAAATAGTTTCGCTGATGTGGCAATCTCTCTGTCATAGATTACAGCACTTGGTTGACAAATCAGTATGCGCAGAGTATTTTACTAAAGGAGAACAAAATGTCAGATTCATACAATGAGCCTCTTACATTTGATAAAGTCTGGGCTGCTCTTATGGAAAACAGAGAGTATCAAAAAGAAACAGCACGGTTGATGAGAGAAACTGATCAACAAATTAAGGAAACCAGAGAGCAGATGAAAGAAACAGACCGCAGGATGAAGGAAACTGACAAGAAGATCGGCGAAATGAGTAACAGGTTTGGCGAGCTTGCCGAGCACCTTGTTTTGCCTGGTATAATGGAGAAATTTAATAAAATAGGATTTGAATTTACCAGAGACTCTCAGAATGCCAAGTTCAGGGATCCTGAAACTCGCCGAATTATGGCAGAGATCGATATACTTCTTGAGAATGGGGAAATAGTTATAGCTGTTGAGGTCAAGTCAAAGCTTCAGGAAAAAGATGTGACTAAACATATTGCCCGCATGGATTTTCTGCGCCAATATGCGGATGCTAAAGGCGACAAACGAAAATATCAGGGAGCAATTGCCGCAGCCATAACAACAGATAAAGAACGTAACTATGCGCTTGATGCAGGGTTTTATGTACTTGAACAAAGCGGAGACACAATTAAGCTTGACCTGCCTGAAGGTTTTGTTCCCCGTGAGTGGTAACAAGTATAATTATTTTAAAAAATCTTGAAGCAAAATATCTGTTATGTAAGTTATAAAAAATAACTTCTGTAATTTAGCACTCGTGCTGCCATTGATTGCACCACTTGGTTGACAACTCAGCATGCGTAGGGTATTTTACTAAAGGAGAACAAAATGTCAGATTCATACAATGAACCTCTTACCTTTGATAAAGTTTGGGCTGCTCTTATGGAAAATAGAGAGCAGATGAAAGAAACAGATCGCAGGATTGGCGAACTTGGCAACAGGTTTGGCGAGCTTGCCGAACACCTTGTTTTACCCGGCATAATGGAGAAATTTAATAAAATAGGATTTGAATTTACAAGAGACTCTGGGAATACCAAGTTCATAGATCCTAAAACTCACCGTATTATGGCAGAGATCGATATGCTTCTTGAGAATGGGGAGATAGTCATTGCAGTTGAAGTCAAGTCAAAACTTCAGGAAAAAGATGTGATTAAACATATTGCCCGCATGGATTTTCTTCGCCAATATGCAGATGCCAGAGGCGACAAGCGAAAATATCATGGAGCAATTGCATCAGCCATAACAACGAAAGAAGCACGCAATTATGCTCTTGATGCAGGGTTTTATGTACTTGAACAAAGCGGAGACACAATTAAGCTTGACCTGCCCGAAGGTTTTGTTCCCCATGAGTGGTAAGCATTATAAAATAATCTCTAAATAAAACAGCGGGGCATAGCCCCGCATTTTTGCCTACAGTAGGACTGCTTCAGTCCACTACAGTGGTACAGACACCACAACACAAGCGGGGTGTTATCACCCCACCTTGTCATTGCAAGTCGCCCCCAGTCATTGCGAGCGTAGCGAAGCAATCCATAACACAAAGCCGACTAGATTGCTTCGTCCTGCTACGCAGAACTCGCAATGACAGAATTGCGCCTCTGCGTGAGGTTTCCCCGCATTGCCATCTGCAATACGGGCGCCTCAAACAAGTACAGTAACGCAGACACTACAACACAAGCGGGGTGTCACCCCGCATTGCCCCCTGTCATTGCGAGCGTAGCGAAGCAATCCATAACACAAAGCCGACTAGATTGCTTCGTCCTGCTACGCAGAACTCGCAATGACAGAATTGCCT
>Ga0123354_10015541_pt1 | contig 11893 bp, 4 predicted proteins | sample TergutLab28metaG_2_FD_97872 | JGI IMG/M metagenome (GOLD analysis project Ga0123354, IMG submission 97872) | Labiotermes labralis P4 segment gut microbial communities from Petit-Saut dam, French Guiana - Lab288 P4 | ecosystem: Host-associated > Arthropoda: Insects > Digestive system > Gut ... | reverse complement strand
TGACAGCTACGAATCGTACATGGCATTTATTAAATCCATAGGAACGAAAACGCCGGAAGAATTGAAGACTCTTTTTATGGACGAATATCAAACAAAAAAAGCGGCATTGGATACGCTAAATGCAAGTCCAGCCTGCAAACAAATTCTTAATTGCATGATCGATTTATCATATACTTCCGATATGATGGATATCAGTTCTTTACTTGATCGCGCCTATATTGTTAATAATCAATTGCAAAACGACAGAGTTGCAATTGATAAATATTTTGCAACACGTAAATATAATATTCCGGACGATTTTTATAATGTAATAAAAAATTTTTCTTTGATTAACGTTCCTCAGATGTTGTATGTCCGAGAAGCTGTACAATATGCATATCAATGGCAAATGCAAAATTTGCAACCGGTTTTAAGCAAAGCATTGGGCACAGATCAGGGAACGCTTTTCGATATAATGAAGCTTACCGGCGCATACGATGATATTAAGAATTTTAAACCGCTAAATGATTCCCTCATCGAAGAGTTGCCCGCCGTTTACAGGGAATTTATCAAAAATAAAAATAACGAATTATTGCAACAGATAGAGGTAAACAAGAATAAAACAGGCTATACGGTACATGAGATTGAGAAAATAGCGAATAAAGATGTTTTTCCATTCATCCTCTCCCAATTTAAAGGGAGACCCATTCTGGTTGATTTTTGGGCGACCTGGTGCGGTCCCTGTAAAATGGCGAATAAAGAGTTGAAGCCGATAGAAGCGGAATTGGCTGAGAAAGGCATTGTATTTGTGTATGTCGCCGGCGATAACTCTCCATTGGAAACATGGAAAAATATGATTCCCGATTTGCACGGCGAACATTTCCGGCTAACCGGAGACCAATGGAATTATGTCGGAAAGACTTTCGGCATCGATGGCGTCCCAACGTATTTCTTTATCGATCGCAAAGGAAATATCAAGGACCGGCAAGTTGGTTACGGAGGTGTTGCGCCGATTAAAGAAAAATTGCTTCAATTGTTGAAATAAAAGGAATTATGAAGAAAGCTGCTGAAATGACAACAAAAGAACTGGCACGCTATATCGACCAGTCGGTGTTGAAGCCGGAATTTACGCAAGCCGAAATACGCAAGTATATTCAAGAAGGAATTGATTTCGGCTGTAAAACGGTATGCATTAATCCTGCGTCCATGGGTATCGCCAAGGAATTATGTAAAAATACGGATACCGGAATATGCGTAGTGTGCGATTTTCCTTTCGGCTTATCGTCAACGCGGTCTAAAGTGTTGCAAGCGGAAGAAATCCTTGAAGCCGGCGATATTGAGGATTTGGACATTGTCGCAAACTACGGGTGGATCAGAAGCGGAATGTGGGACAGCGTTAAGGCTGAGATTCAAGCTGTAGCGGAAGTTTGCCGCAAACGGGGAACACTTTTGAAAGTTATTTTTGAAACCGACGCATTGACGCTGGAAGAAGTAGCAATAGCGACAGACGTTGCCTGCATCGCAGGCGCTGATTTCGTTAAAACATCAACCGGATTTTTTACGGGAGGAGAAAATAAAGGCGCTACGTCGGAAGTTGTCCGCGTAATGTTGAATGCCGCTAAAGGACGGTGCAAAGTCAAAGGCTCCGGCGGCATTCGTACAAGAGAACATTTTCTTGAGTTAATCGATATGGGAATCGACCGGATGGGGATTGGCTATAAATCGACGCCGGTAGTGCTGGGCGTTACAAATTGATTGCGGGCATGGAGCCCGCAATCAATTAATCATCAAAAAGACTTTTGAGCCATCCTTTTTTCTTTAATCATTATCTTAAATTTTTTCCATTAACCTTTTTTTAATGGTTTTATTAATCATGCCGTTTTATCTTTACAGAAAATTATTACTTATTAACTAATATACACAATGATGAAAAACGTAAAGAGAATATTCTGCTTTATTTCTACCGTATTGATTTTTTGGCAATTGCAAGCTCAAGTCCAGTATCCCAATCCGTTCAACCCGATGGGAAGCATAGTCGATGATACGGAGAAGCCAGGAAGAGACGCTATCTGCCTCAACGGATCGTGGCAATTCATGCCGGTATATGAAACCAATATTTCCAAATTCGTAAAGCCGCAGACGTTCCGATGGGAAACAACAGCCATCAAGATACCCAGCCCTTGGAACGTTAATTCGTTTGCACAAGGCGACGGCGGCGATTTTAGAGCATACCCTTCCTACCCTGAAGCATGGGAAAAAGCGACAATGGGATGGATGCGCAAGGAATTTTCGCTGCCTGCAGCATGGAAAGCGAAGCGTGTCATTCTGGATTTTGAAGCCATTGCCGGATTTGCTAAAGTTTACGTCAACGGTCAATTAGCCGGCGAAAATCTCGACATCTTCTTTCCGACGCGGTTGGATATAACGTCTCTCCTAAAGGAAGGAACAAACGAGATTGTGGTAGGCGTGGCAAAAGCCAGCCTGACCGATGTTCCGGGACTTTACGGACGGCGCAATTATGTTGCCGGTTCTTTTTGGGGACAGCACATCGCCGGTATTTGGCAGGATGTCTGGCTGTTGGCTATTCCGGAGCTTTCCATCTCCAATGTTTTTGTTCAGCCCGATGTGCAGAACGATAATCTGAATCTGGCTGTAACTATCAAAAACCAGACTGCAAAAACACAAACTTTCACTGTGAGCGCTTCCGTCAGGAAATGGGAAAAACAAGGCAATAACGATGTCGTCGAAGGTCCTTTGTCCAACGGAATACTTAAAGAGGAAGCATTAAAAATTAATAATCCTAAAAAACTCTCGCTGAAAGCCGGCGACAGCATCGTTGTAAATCTCGGGCAAAAAATAGCCGGAAAGCTGAATGCCTGGACGCCGGAAACGCCTAATTTATATGGAGCCATTGTCAGTCTGAATAGTGGAAAAAACACGCTTGACGCCAAATATACCCGCTTCGGCTGGCGGCAGTTTACGATTCGTGGACAGGAGTTGCTCCTGAATGGTCAACCGATTGTATTGAAAGGCGACTCGTGGCATTTCATGGGAGTTCCGCAAATGACGCGCCGGTATGCCTGGGGATGGTTCAGGATGTTGAAAGACGCCAATGCCAATGCAGTACGCCTTCATGCCCAGCCCTATCCTTCTTTCTATTTAGACGTGGCTGATGAGATGGGCATCTGCGTATTAGCCGAAACAGGCATCTGGTCGAGCGACGGCGGTCCGAAGATGGATTCCGACGATTACTGGATATATTGCAGAAAGCATGTAAAAACCATGGTATTGCGCGACCGCAACCATCCGTCGGTATTTGGGTGGAGCGTATGCAACGAAACGCTGCCGGTCGTCATTAATGTCTTTCATGCGCCTGAATGGGTTGCAGAAAAGCAGATCAACGAAATCAACCAATGGATAAAAATTGTCAGGGAAAACGATTCGACCCGCGACTGGATTTCAGGCGACGGCGAAGACATGCGTCCCACCGACTTGCCTGTAGTGATTGGTCATTACGGCGACGAAAACTCGATGAAGAAATGGTCGTCTGAAGGAAAACCATGGGGAGTTGGCGAAACAGGAATGGGATATTATGGAACGCCCAAACAAATATCGGTAATCAACGGCGACCGCGCCTACGAATCGCAGCAGGGACGAATGGAAGGACTTGCCGCCGAAGCATACCGTTTGATAAGAACGCAAAAAGAATACAAAGCCTCCTATACCAGCGTTTTCAATATTGTATGGTATGGGCTTAAACCTTTGGCATTCGGGATGAAAGACATTACCCGCGCTCCGCTTCCGAAAGACGGCATCTTTTTCCCGCCTTTCATCGAAGGCGTTCCGGGCGTGCAGCCCGAACGGTTAGGTCCTTATACCAGCACCATCAATCCGGGTTATGATCCTTCCTTGCCTCTATACGACCCATGGCCTTTGTTCGACGCTATCAAATCCATCAATTCAACCTCGCCGGTTCCTTCAATATTCAGTATCGTTACTACGCTCAATCAAGAAATTAATTATGAGAAGCCGGCGCCGGTATCCGAAGCCATCATCCTTGCGTCGGGCGAAAGCCGGCTGAAGGAGCAATGGCAGGAATTAGGCGTTCCTTTCGGGACAATCGTAAAAAAATCAATACCTTCCTTGCTTGTCATAGATGGAAATAATCCGCCGTCCGACGCTTCGGCGAAACAAACGATCGACGCTTGCCTCAATAATGGCGGTACGGTACTGGTTTGGGGCGTATCGGCTCAAACTAAAAACCGGCTGAATGAGTTGCTTCCTTATCCGCTGGAACTGACCGGACGGAAAGCGACGTCGTTCGTCAAAAAAGCCAACGACCCGCTCATTGACACACTGGATAACAAGAATTTTTATTTTACCGAAGTCACGCGCCAGCCGGTGATGCAATACGGCATTGCGGGCGAAATCGTGAAGCAGGGAAAAGTCATTCTCGAAGCTTGCAATACCGATTGGAGCCGCTGGAATTCCCGCCCCGAATATTTGAAAACGGCTGCAGTTTACAGAAGCGAACGCGAAGCCAAACCCGAAGGAGCAGCCTTAATAAAACTACAGTCGGGCAAAGGACGACTATACGTGACGAGCATTGATCTGGCGCAACTGAAATCGGAAGGAGAGACGTTGCTGCGAACGATGCTGTCTAATCTTGGGTTGACGCTGAAAGATATTCCTTTCAATACCCGCCGGGCGCTTGCATCCGACGGGACATTGGAACGAGCCGTTTTCCTGAATGGAAAGAATGTGGATGAAAGCAAACTTTTATCAATGGATAACAAGCAATTTGCAACCGCTTACGAATCGGGAAATATCGAACCGGCGCAAACCGATATGCAAGGATTCATTAATTTGTCGAGATTACCCGGTGTCCGTCAGGAAGATAAAACAGGCTATCTCAGTTTTTGGATTTATAGTCCCCGCTCGTTAGTCAACTTATTAGTAGAACCGGATATGCCGAAACTCAGCATGCTTGTGGAAGGACAAACCGGTATTAGCGCCTATATCAATGGAGCGGCAATAACAATGAATGGAAAAAAACTTGAAAACATGCCTTTGGAGAAAGGATGGAATCATGTATTGTTGCAGTTTGAAAAAGAAGAACAATCGAGGGGTTGGCGAACAAAAGTACAATTGGAGTCAGACAATCCTTCGTTCTTTCAGCAAGTTAAATCATCTGTGGCTATGCCCTGAAACAATTGTATCATTATGAAAACATATCGCTTTATTTTTTTTCTCCTTTTCTTTCTTCCCGCCTGTTTCTGCTTTTCGCAAACGGGAGCGCAATGGAGAATTATTGAATCTGCTTATGATTCGGAAGATGTAGGCGTTGCCGCTTATACGGACGCCGACGATGCATCGATAGACAAAACGGGAACGACCAATTCCCGCGACGGTATTCAGGGATTACTCAATAAACTGGGAACTGCAGGCGGAGGCGCATTGTACCTTTCTGCCGGACGATATAAAGTTGACGGATTGTTAGTAATTCCCAAGGGAGTTGTTCTGAGAGGCGACTGGAAACAACCGCAGAAGGACGCCGCCATTGAGGGTACAATTTTAATGGCTTATAGCGGAAGAAATTCCGAAGACGAATCGAGCGCCTTTATTACAATGGAACCAGCCACAAGCCTCACCAATATGGCTATCTGGTATCCTGAACAATCGCCCGAAAATATAACGCCTTATCCTCCGAGCATACTTTACGGAAGAAACGGCGTTTGGGGCAATGATTACTGTAATGTCAGGAATGTGACTTTAGTCAATTCCTATTCGGGAGTAGTGGTTTCCCAATTCAACATGGGCGGTTGTCCCAACATCTTCAATCTGTATGGCAGCCCTTTATCACGGGGTATCGAGATCGACGATATCGCCGATGTAGGTCGTTTTGACTGGATCGACTTTTCGCCCGATTACTGGTCTTCTTCCGGACTTCCTGACGCTCCGGCTAAGGGCGGCGCGCACAGCAGCTACATTCGTGAAAATGCCACAGGCATCGTGATGAGACGCAACGACTGGTCCTATACCTGTCACTATTCGGCAGAGGGCTATCATACCGGATTTTTAGCAGACGTATCCAAAGTCGCAGGGGATGGCTCAAAGCCCAACGGACACAACTACCATTTTACTTTAACCGGTTGCGCCGAAGGCATCCGGCTTAATGCAGTGTCGGATGTAGGCGTCATGTTCGCAGATGTGAAAATCACGGATTGCGATCAGGGAATAATTGTTGGAGAAGGAGCCGGTACGGGCGCCGCCCAGTTTTATGGCTGCGAAATTTCAGCCCTTCAGGATGCAATAGTAACAGCCGATAAATCTTCCCTGAAACTAATGACACAGCAATGCAAAATTCAAAGCGGACAAGTGAATATCGATGGAGGTATTTATACTTCAGTAGATGGCGATTTTAACAATACGCCGCCTCAAGTATCGACCGGACCCGGCGCCCGCATGATTCTTTCCGGAAACCGTTTTGCACAAACTGCGGAAATAAACAATCGTTCGATATTTCAATGCGCCATAGACAACAAGCCCGTATCAATAAAGCCGCTGCCGGCTTTTCCCGAAATAAAGCCTCATGAAACAAAGCCGGCAAGAAACGCATTGTATGTAGTTACCGATACGGAATTCGGGGCAATCGCCGATGCTGTTACCGACAATACGGCTGCCGTACAGAATGCGTTGAATAAAGCGGGAAACGAAGGCGGCGGAATTGTTTTCCTTCCTCCCGGGAAATACAGGGTAAACGGAAATCTTACCGTTCCTTCAGGCGTAGAACTGAAAGGATCGTCCGACCTTTCATCAGTTCCAAAGGGGCAGGGAAGCATCATTGAAGTATATGCCGGAAAAAACCAACCGGATGGACTCCCGTTTCTTCAACTGTCGGAGAAAAGCGGAATACGCGGAATAACATTCGATTATCCCGAACAGCGATCTTCTATGACGATCAATCCGGCTACGTTGCCGAAATATCCGTATTGCATCCGGGTAAACGGTCCGGATGTTTACATAGTCAATGTGGGCGTGCGCGCTACATACAATGGTATAGACCTCTTTACCAACAAATGCGATAATCATTACGTAGATTATTTTGCAGGACATGTTTTCAAAAATGCGATACGGGTAGGAGGCGGCTCAAGCAATGGAATCATCAGTAATGTGCAATTCAATCCGATCGTGATGGCTTACGGATATGAAGACCCCAAATTCGGCGCATGGCCTAATTCGGATAATGATGCAACTTCCATTAACGCGGTATATGATCAAAACTGGAAAGAACTTTCATTTATGATATTGGAAGATTGTAATGATGAGATACTGTATAACGATTTTCATTATGGTTCCAATCAGGGAATTGTTTTCGGAGGAAACGGAAGCGCTCCTTCGGGTATTTCAATGGGACTTGGAATGGATGCTTCGCTTCGCACCATCTGCTTCGAAAGTCTGGATGCAGATAAAGGTTTTGACCTGATCAACACCCAGGCGGTTTCCATTGCCAAGGATTATTATACGGAAACGAAGTATATTGAAACATCTTCCGATTTCACCGGAAAAGCATTCCTGTTCAACTCCGATTATTGGGGGGATGCCAATTATGCAGGCGTTTTCGGCAGTGGTACTGTGAACTTGCTTATGCCGCATTTTCAGCAGTACGGCTCTACCCGGTTCCTTCAAATCAACGGCGACGCCAATGTTTACCTGTCAACCGGCGACGTCAATTCTCCTAATTTTACGAATACCGGTAAAACCGGTCAGGTGTCGGTCGAATCGTCGGTAGTTGCGCTGTCTTCTCCGTATGGATATCGTTCGTGGTGGAATAATCTGACTACATCGCCGATTCTCAACACGGAGTCTATCATACCCCGTACAGGCTGGATTGCAACCGCCAACCCCAATAATGCCAACGCATACAATGCAATTGACGGAAGAGCCGATACAAGATGGGATACCGGCGCTTCGCAGATAAATTCCGGGCAATGGTTTGCTGTGGATACGCGCCAGCCCGTTACTTTTAATACAATAATACTGGATAATTCCGGAAGCCCGAACGATTGGCCTGCCGGTTATGCGGTTTATGTGTCCGATGATGGAACGAACTGGGGCAATCCTGTTATCTCCGGAGCCCAGCCTTCTGCTGTTATCGTCATCAACCTGCCTGAGGCGATCACTACGCGATATGTAAGGATTGTACAAACCGGACAAGGAAAATCGGAGTTCTGGAGCATTAACGAATTTTATCTGGCTTTGTCAAGCAATAGCGAAAACTCAATCCTGCCGGTCGGCGTCAACACAAACGGAACGACGCCGCTATATCTTAAAGGCAAAATGCTTTATTGTTCGGATTCTGATCGGATGCCGGCAAACAGTCTGATAAGAATTTACAATGCCGCCGGACAAAACGTACTGACCGGCAACATTTCAAAAAGCGGAATTTCATTGGAACATCTTCCGGCAGGTATATACGTCGTTTCTTTTCAAAACGGAAATAAAACGATCAATCAAAAAATAATTGTAGACTAAAAAATTGAATTTGAATATGAAAATCTATTGTTTTGTATCAGTATTTCTGCTCTGTGCGCTTACGTTAAATGCGCAACAGACAAACGCCGTAAAAGCTGAGGGCGACCAACCCTGGCGGAATGCGCAACTGCCGGTTGAAAAGCGCGTCGAACTGCTACTGGCGGCAATGACGCCTGCCGACAAGATGGATCTCTTGCGCGAAAATTGGGGAATACCCGGCAATCCCCGTTTGGGCATTCCGGATATGAAAAAGGTCGAAGCGATTCATGGATTTTCATACGGAAGCGGCGCTACCGTTTTTCCTCAATCCATCGGATTAGGCGCTACTTGGGATAAACAATTGGTGGAAGAAGTCGCCGGAGCGATTGGCGACGAAACCAAAAGCGCCAATGCCGTTCAGGCTTGGTCGCCGGTTTTGGATGTTGCCCAGGACGCCCGTTGGGGACGTTGCGAAGAGACCTACGGCGAAGACCCGATATTGATTTCGGAGATTGGAGGCGCATGGATCAAAGGATTTCAATCGCGCGGATTATTGACTACTCCCAAGCATTTTGCCGCCCATGGCGCAATTATGGGCGGACGCGATTCGCACGATATGGGACTTTCGGAACGGGAAATCAGGGAAATCCACCTCGTACCTTTCCGAAACGTAATTGAAAAATATCATTGTCAATCCATTATGATGGCTTATTCGGATTATCTGGGCGTTCCTGTCGCCAAAAACAAAGAGTTGCTGCAAGGTATCCTTCGTGAGGAATGGGGATTCGATGGATTTATCGTAAGCGATTGCGGCGCTTTGGAAAATATGACTTCCATCAAGCATTATACCGCAACCGATCTGGTTGAAGCTGCAAATGAAGCTTTGGCTGCCGGCATAGCTACCAATTGCGGCGAGACCTATAACAACAAGGAAGTAATCGAGGCTGCCAAAAACGGAGGCATCAACATGGAAAACTTAGACAATGTGTGCCGCAGCCTGTTGCGTGTGATGTTCCGTAATGGTCTTTTTGAAAACAATCCTTCTAAACCGTTGGATTGGAACAAGATGTATTCCGGATGGAACAGTCCCGAACATCAGGCTATCGCCCGAAAGGCTGCCCAAGAGGCAATCGTATTGCTTGAGAATAAGAACCATATCCTTCCATTATCGAAATCGGTCAACACTATTGCCGTGGTAGGACCGGGAGCTGATAACCTTCAGCCGGGCGATTATACGCAAAAGCTACTGCCGGGACAGTTGAAATCGGCGCTGACCGGTATAAAAGCAGCTGTCGGAAATAATACTTCAGTGCTTTACGAAAAAGGCTGCGATTTCTTCGCTACGGATAAATACAATATCGACAGCGTTTTAACTGCCGTTAGTAAATCGGATGTAGTAGTGATGGTATTGGGCGACTGTTCCACCAGCGAAGGCGCAAGGGGCATGGTTAAAACGTCGGGAGAAAACAACGACCTTGCAACGCTGGTTCTGCCCGGCAATCAGCAACGGATGCTTGAAGCGGTGTGTCAAACGGGAAAGCCTGTGGTATTGATTCTACAGTCGGGACGCCCCTACAACCTCTCGTATGCAGCTGAACACTGCGCTGCTATTTTAGTGAACTGGCTGCCGGGGCAGGAAGGCGGATTTGCTGCCGCCGATGTGCTGTTCGGCGATTACAATCCTGCCGGTCGTCTGCCGATGACTTTCCCTCGGCATGTAGGGCAATTGCCGCTTTACTATAATTTCAAAACTTCCGGTCGCCGTTACGAATACGTCGATATGGAATATTACCCTTTATATCCGTTTGGTTATGGATTGAGTTATACAAATTTCCGCTATTCAAACCTGAAAACCACGATTAATGACGACGGTTCCGTTACGGTACAGGCAACCGTCGCCAACACGGGTGAACGTGCGGGCGACGAGGTGGCGCAACTGTATGTTACCGATATGTATGCAAGCGTGAAAACCCGTGTGATGGAATTGAAAGATTTTACGCGGATTAGCCTGGCGCCCGGCGAATCAAAAGACGTCGCTTTCCAACTCACGCCTTACCAGCTCTCTTTGTTAAACGATCAAATGGATCGCGTAGTTGAACCCGGAGCATTTAAAATTATGGTAGGAGGGGAAAGCCCGTCTTACAAAGCTGCCGACAAAATCAAGGATAGCGTAGGGTTTACGAAAGATTCGGAAGGAGTAAACGCAACCATTAATTATACCCGCTCGTTTGCCGCCGACTTTGATATTTCATACATTGGAATAAACAAAAACCCCGCCGGTAAGAAAAGAGAAATTTCCATCCGGGTGAAAAACAAGGGTACGCTGACCGACGCAGGCAAAGTATGGATGTATGTCGATGGCATGCTGACAGGCGACGCCCATCACTACGAGCTTACTCCCGGACAGGAAAAAACGGTTGTTTTCAGTTTGGATAAGAGTAGTTTCAAAAATATTACTTTCGCTACGAAGTATAAAAATTTGACAAAAAGTTTTTAACGGGACGGTAAATATTTTTCAAACAAGTGGGTGGCGCTGACCTCCTACAGCTCAAACCCATTCAAAAAATCATATATTTCTTTAGGGAAATCGCCGCCTTTTTCGTCAAAAGCGCCAATCAGGTATTGCCCTTTCCAAACGACAGGTATTGAACCGTTGTAGCGGTCTTGGATTAATAACTTACCTTCGGCAAAGGGCTCGGTCTGTTTTGTAAAATTGAAGTAGTCGCTTAGAATTTGCTTAGCGTTTCCGGTGGTTTTAGCATCGATAACAAACGCTTGAAATTTTTTCCCGAGTAATTCATAATTAACGGCATAAACAGGTTTTAAAAACTCGTGCCCAATGTAATTCTTTGTAATATAAGCTGCCGAATGCGGAATCATTCCTTCTTTAGGGAATGAATTGATAATAGGAGGGTAAGCGCTGTTTTTGTCTATTTTTCCGGCGAATCCTGCGGCAATTGCTTTCATGGCGGCGCTTACGCGTTCGCCTTCATTGTTTGCCGACATTTTCACATAAATCGGACCCACAAAAAAATACAAGCCGTATTCGTCGCCCTGCGCTTCACCGCCGATACCGGAATAAAATTCCATATCGGGGGAACGTTCGGAGGCGTACATCCCGAAAGCGTCTTCCGGCGTTGCGTGACGATAAATCTGAACGGTGATGTAATCGCTATCGCTGGTGTAAACGGCGCTGGTCATTTCCTGAAAATTATTTTCAAAAAACAGCGGAGCGGCTCCGTCGATGCGTTCATACAGGTTGTCGCGATTGAAAATTTCAATATCCGGCGAAAGCGTCCACCCTTCAACTGCCGGTAAATCGGCTTTAATCTCTTGAGGAGTTTGTGAATAAGCTTGTCCTGCAAAACAAAACAAGCTTATCATCAAACTGTTAAATATC
>Ga0123354_10015540_pt1 | contig 11893 bp, 5 predicted proteins | sample TergutLab28metaG_2_FD_97872 | JGI IMG/M metagenome (GOLD analysis project Ga0123354, IMG submission 97872) | Labiotermes labralis P4 segment gut microbial communities from Petit-Saut dam, French Guiana - Lab288 P4 | ecosystem: Host-associated > Arthropoda: Insects > Digestive system > Gut ... | reverse complement strand
TTTGGAGAAATTTGGGACCCTTATCCTCCGGGTCCCCTCGGGCCCTCTCCAGGTCTTTAATGGGGTTTTTTTTTTTTTTTTTTTTTTTTACAATGTTCATTATTATTTAATGCAATTTAAGAATGTGTGTGTGTGTGTGTGTGCATGCAAGACAGAGATAGAGTGAGAAATTCTGTATTAGTTGCAGCATTACCTCAAATTCATCAAATGTTGTCCGATGATGAAAGTATGCATGAGAAAAGATTCGGTACACTCTACGACAAACGGATCCCAGCTTTGCCACTGAAGATTCTTTGATACTAACTCTGAAAATTAAGATAACAAAACACATTACTGTGTGTTCCATATGGTAGGGGTTCTGAAACTGAAGGCATTAGATTAGGTATATTTCACTGGAGGAGATGGTCCATAATGAACTATACATGAACTGCTCTGTGTGGTAAGAAATCTGTTGTAATCATAATGTCAGTTTCCTGAAAACCTGGAGAGTGCTGTTTTAACCCTCCTGTAATGAAACTGTGACAGTAACTCTCTCTAAACTCACACCACTTAGTGTGTAAAGGCAGATCATAAAACTGACAGGCTGGTTGTGCTGTACGTAATGTGCAAGGAAAAATTCAGAGGCACATGAATAAACTTTTCTAGTATATGCATTTAGGTTCCACAGTACAAGAAAGGTCAAGACTAAATTGCTTGGACACCCATATTTGTTGGTAGACAAGTGGGTAGGAGACTGGCACTTATGCAAAAGTCAATATGCCAATATGAGTCACAGTATCAGTGTGAAATTTGACATTCATAGGGCTGTGCATCGTAATATTATTTCTATAGTAAAACCAACTAGATGCACCAGTGTATCAAATTTATTTTATTTTGGAATGACACTCTACATGTTTCGGACGGTCTTCCTGCCCATCTTCAGAAGTTCAAGACTGTACATACAGCAACAGGCATTTGTCAAACAGCTAGCAAGCAGACAGCAGTATCTGTTTGACAAATGCCTGTTGCTGTATGTACAGTCTTGAACTCCTGATGATGGACGGAAAGACTGTCCGAAACATGTAGAGTGTCATTCTAAAATAAAATAAATTTGATACAGTGGTGCATCTTGTTGGTTTTACTACAGAAATAATATCAGTGGAAGTTCTTTCTTTAGCATATGTTGTATACACACAAATAAAGGTAAAGTGATCCCGTTACGGGCCTGGTATGGCCCAGAGGGTGGGTACAGGTATAGCTCTACTCTTCCATGACCGCGGCACTAGACGGGGGTGAGTGGTCAGCAGCATGCCCCGGCTGCACTTTACCCCCAGGAAAGACCCGGCACCCATTGTACAGGAGGCTGGGTGGGCTCCAGGGCTGGTCTGGACAGGCAGAAAATCTCGTCCCAACCGGGATTCGATCCTGGACCATCCAGCCCGTAGTCAGTCACTATACCAACTGAGCTACCCCCACATACACACAAATACTCATCTAAAATGTGCAATTATATTATCTAACTATATGTTTCAAACATTACTTGCGTGGTGTTGGTGAGGCTAGAAGTGTGAGCAGTGAAGGTAATTCTCTGATTTGTTGGCATTCTGTCTTGTTGAAATGTAACTATAGGAGCGCAGTTTTATTTCCAAAAACACATATTTTATAAGTGTCTTAGTCTCTCAGAATATGCCACTTACGTATACAAAATATGTTACCTCTTGTACAAGCTTTTTTCCAAGATCAGTACCTTCACATTTCAATGTTGGCCTTGGTGCACTGTACAGACCTTTAATTCAGCACATTCTGCCATCCTCAGTATACCACATGGCTGAGATGTATTTAAGGGTACTAAAAATTTAAAACCCTTTGGCCCTGGGCAGTAGTTGGCATTTAAACCCCAGCATTACTGATGGTTATTATGAGGTACAATGCCTAGAATCCTTGGGTTCAACCACTGATCATAAGAATGGATGGGGTCACCTGGTGGCACTATCTGTAGCAAGCACAACAGTCTGCTCACTGACTCCTTATTCAGTGGATGTAGCTGCAACTCGTGCTTTTTCTTATTTCATTTTTACAAAATGACCCAAAGGGAGCTTTCAGGAAGTGCTGGAGATCATTTATAATGAACAATATTCTGAACAAGTACCTAAATCTCTTCAACCACTGGAAGACTGCTGTAATCAGTACAATCACTTAGGTTGATATTTCTATAATAAGCTTCAATTTTAATTAAGCCATATGATTTTTAATGGGAGGAAAAAGAATTTGACTGCCATCAAATGGTGGTTATGGTACAAAGAAAGCATAAATATGCTGCGTGGACTGGGTCTGTCACAGTAATGATATCTGCATCAGTGAATGAATTCTGCATTCTACAGAGATAACTTCTTTTACATCAAATGTTCTGGTGCAAGATATACAAGCTTCTGTTCCCCTTCAGAAAATGCAGTTGTATGACAAGTCAGAAGCATCTGAAAATCACTGATGGGTAGTGGAGGATTTAACTGATCTTTAAGGGATTACATAAATTTGTGGACAGTATTCAAGTGACTTAAGATGGGGTCCACTGGGTGGTTTTTGTAAATGTGGTAACAGGAATTTCAGTTCACAAATACAGGGAATTTCTTAACTGGTTCCATAACTATCAAATTTTTAGGAAGATTCTGTCTCATGTAATTAGTTTTAACCTGCTGGGAAAATATTTATTGCTGTTTAATAGGCACGCTGCTCCATCTAATGTGTGCCGTGTGTAGTCTATTGCTGGGCATTCTTTGGGTGTTTTGTGTGCTGCACAGAGGAATATCCACTGCTCAGTGGCGGTCATCTGGGTGCACGTCTCTGGATGACACTCGCTCTGCAGTCGTACAGCCAGGCCATTCAGTTCCATACAGAATTGCCTAGAAGTGAGACATGAAGATGCAGGCACCATCAGAAATAGCTACATTTTGTGTTCTACAGAATTTTATTACCAACAGCATGTTTCACATTACTATTAAATATTGCAGGAATCATCTATCATGTAGAGTTGCATTTCAGATATATTCAGATACATGAACCAAGGAGGTGAAATTAATTTAACCCAGTTTTAAAGGAACAGATGTCATGCCATGAACACCCCCCCCCACACACACACACACACACACACACAACTTTGCAAAGTAGGTTGGCTCAAGTGGCAATGTGACTTGTATTAAAGATGTTCAGAGTCTATAAGTATCCTGATTAATGGTTTTCTTCGACATGTTCTCAGTTTCTCTACACAGAGAGAATTCTTTCCATTTCCATGTACAGTCATTCATCTCATTTTATGATATAAAGTACATGACAAAACTTCATTCAATAACTTATTAACAAACCATTTTAATTAATTAATATAATCAATGACAGAGGCACATACTGGTTAGATTACTATTCTCTGTCATAGTATGGTCGTTTTCCTGAGGTTTTTCATGGTTTTCCTCAGTTCCCTGGAAAATGCCATGATAGTATCTCAGGTTTAATGAGATATTTTTAGTTCATCATTCACGATCGCCATTCAACGCTGTACAGTCTAAACTAGTTACAGAATTGGCAATTTATACCCTCCAAAGACCCCACTGACATGGGAGAATGTACACAGGTATAAAAACATACTTTAATTAGGTTTCAGGTCTGTACTGTTGAGGCAAAAAAGACAAAATGTTGTTGTCAACCAGTAAGGAAATGATGACCCATATCATCCAATACACTAACAAGCATCCAAATAATGCATTCATATTCAACCTCCCTTGTGTAAGGCGATCAAGAATATTTGCTAAGAAAGAAAGTTTTACGACAGTAGCAGTTTGCAGTTAAATATACACATTTTGGATACTGACTCCGCTACCATTATCAGTGAAATAAAAGAATATAAAATGGCCTCTGGGTTTGTTGAGCCTAACTGTAACCCCAAAAGGTACTTGTTAATCATATTAGTACTGTTAGGTCTGCTGGAAAGGTAAAATTAAAAATATAACACTGCGTGATGGTATCATATTGCATGCATGAATGGCGCAAGCAGTATACGCTCTTATACAGCTCACTTTGGTCATTCACTGTTTCTGGTCATATTATTGGTGCCAAGGAAAAAAGAACTCATTAATTCAGTCAAATGTGCACACTGTAATTAAAACTAGCATGGCTATACAAATGTATTTATTAGACATGAATTCTTTTAAAAATTCTATTAACAAAGTGTAAAAAAATGCTCACACCACATTCAACAGTGCGCTTGTACTACTAATGTTCGATTAGGTGATATAAACCTGGCAATTTAATTTCCTCTATTCCTATCCATGACTGGGAGATTCAGAGAGATGCAGCATAGGTCCTACGTGTCACCTTTCCAATCTGTGTATGGTAGGCCAGTAATTCTGTGTTGTCAGAGCCAATCAGACTATAGTCTTGAACAGTACTCGATAGATATTGCATTTGTCACTTTTTTGTTTAATTAAGAAAGGCAGGATCAACACACATTCATACTTTATCTTTCCAGTGACAGGTTTATACAACATACCCAAAATAAGTAGAGTTACAGTAGCTCAATAAGGTATTTTAATCAAAGTGAAGACAACATTCTAAAAAGTTGGGGCTTTAAAAGTTGTAACACAAGTGTCATAAATTACATGTGCCCAGATATACAGATAGGCATAACATCCATTCCAGACTCACATGGTTCATATTAAGCCTGTTAGGTGGAATCGGTAATGTGACGGGACTATGGCGTGACTTCAATGTTCAGAGATTACTGATGTTGGTACTTTGACACCATGAAGTTGGTTGTAATGACAGTACCAAGATGCTACCTCACCTCATACCAGCTGTGGGCAAAATGTTATGTGGCTTGTCATTCCTATTCTCTTTACACATTTTATTCCGGGGAATAACATGCATTAAAACCCAAAGCCTAACCTCATATGGTTATAAACTCATAATGAACGCTTCACAGTTTGACGTCCTTTGGGCGTAGTCTTAAATGTCTTTACCTCAGATGTTCGTACTTCCACACCCCTTCATCTTGTGCATCTGGAGGGGTTAATATTAGATCGATGTTCGATGGTTCGCGACGTATTTGCTGCTGAATATATTGTTGTACAGCCAGTGTACTATCCATCTCTTCAAAAGGTTCATCGGGCCAGCGACTGAAATCCTGTTACAATGTGTTAATATTAAAAAACAACAGTGGGGTTACGGCTGTATACTAAGAAAATTCGTTACAAACTGACAGAACAGCAAACCGGAACTTGCCGACAAGGAGTGGCACAATCAAACATTATTCCTTTTACTACACGCTATTTTAATCGAAGTGAGCGCAGTTTTGATTACACTATAACATGTCAAATCTATTAATAATTCACCTTTGCTTTGGTGCCTGGCCGATTTCTTCGCACAATGGTCGCACCATCAGCCATCTTCATGGTTGCCACACTCTCTGTTACATGTCCCGACATCTAGCGTCAGAGCTTAGAAATGTTCAGTGGACATACGAATAAAGATGTTGCGCACTGAGGCTATAGTGTGACGAAAACATTTCGCTCCCTGGCAGATTTATTTCTTAGTCAAAACTGTTTTACTTCGCCAATGGAAAAAGGATGAACATCATTCCGAACTTTATTTTTATAACGCACTGTAATTCCTAGTCTTTTTCGAAGGAATACAGAGATGAGCATATCACCTCTCAAGGAAGAGCGAGGGAAATTATTGACTTGGAAGCACATCAACGCTTCTTGAGGCTGAATTTCGAACTGCAGCGTTAACAGGGCAGGCGCAGCTGCAGATGATGAGTTTCAATGGAAAGACATTACTTGTATGTTCCCTACAACTGTGCGTACTGTCAAAATATCCAAATCCACGGACTGTCTCACTGCTAGGAAACCATTCGTTTGCTTTGTTCAGTTTATTGCCGGCACTGTGAGTCCAGGGCAGCAATATTTAAGTTCGTATAGTGACTTAGATGCGGGGTGAATAATCGGTTTTCTATCCATGTAAGGGGTAAGCATTTTTCTCTTCGTCGTCGCGTCCTGACGGCCCCTGGTGCTCATCCAGTCATCTGTCTAGTGGCACCAGGGGTAAAGTGTGAAGCTGACTATTCATTCCGTCTAGTTCCGGGTTTAAGAATGCGTGCAGATATACCTCCACTTCATACATTGTTATAGCGTGGTACTTAATCCTTTAAATGCCGAGTTAAATCCCATCTGCCATCTGCTGGCATAATTAGAAGCTCACCATATTCTCCACGTTGGCAGGATAAGGGTTAACTGAGTAAAAGGTAAAGTAGTCCCGTTACAGGCCCGGAGGGGCCCAGAGGGTTTCAGGAAGTTAAGGTTCCCAGATTTCGTGACAACGACACAGAATGGTGGTAGGTTATCGGCCTTGCGCACCGGCCGCCTTTACCCTCAGGAAATACTCCTGGTACTCATTTCTGTTAGGGTGGGTCCACACTTGTAACGTTACCGCGTATCGTAACGCCGTAACGTTGCAAGTGACTCACACGGTACGGAGTTACGAGCTGAACTTTCGTCCCGTGCCTCACGGCGTAACCGTATCCTGCGAGCGTTACACTGCGGGGTTCCCAGTTTGTTACGGGAGTCCGAACGATGTCTTTGCAGGTAGCAGCGGCTTCGTACATTTATATACATTACGGTTTAAAGGAAAAGAGAAAAGTGCGGCGGTGGTGGCAAAGGCAACTGTGCACAAGTAGGGAAGTGTACAGCGGCTCAAGTTTGCTGGCAGAGTTGAATTTTCAGCCGGTCAGTGGGTTATATAAGAATTTCACCAGAATGTCTCCAAGTGAATTTGAATTTTTAATTAATTTGATTGGAGAAAAAATGTCGAAAAAGGACACAGCGTTCAGGAAAGCCATTTCTGTTCAAGAAAGGTTGGCACTGACGCTGCGTTTCTTGGCAAGTGGTGATTCGTACGTTAGCCTGCAATACCTCTTCAGAATTTCCAAGCAAGCAATCAGCTGCATCGTGCCGGAAGTATGTGAAGCTCTTGTTAAAAAATTGAAGGATTTCATACAGGTAAGACAAATATTATTATTCGTGGTTTATGAAAGAAGTTTAAAATTAGATTGTAATCAGAACTTTTAATTAAACACAAATTTTACAAAAACACTTCCATTAAGAACACGTCAAATTATTCTACAAACACCTGTGTATCAATATTTTCTTCTGAACATGTCGTGGCTGGCGACATGCTTTCTGTGGGAAAACTGTGAGGCAGATTTGAGTTATTGTACTGACTGACTGGTGACGGAGAAGTGTTTCCAGAACATAAGGGAGAAGGGTTTTGAGAACAGAGGGATGAAAGAGAAGTGTGCGTATGAGGATAGATACTTTGAGGGTACATTTTAGATGGACCACTTGGGAAGTGGGCATGAGGTGGGTTAATTGGCTGGAGATGGGTGTGACGATAGCGTTCATAAAGCCCCCTATTTGCATTTAAGAATACGTTCATAATTTCAATTTGAATGACACATAGTACCGTTTCATTATAATTCCTTAATTCTGCGGCTATCATATTCCCAAAATGTTGACACTAGTCTTTCATAGTTTGGTTTGAACAAGCTGCTAATAATTCAAACGCTTTTTCAAGACGCTGATTTTCCATCTTCTTTTTCTTTCTTGGTGGCTGCGGGGGCAGGGATTCACTCGCGTTTTCAGATGATTTTCCTTCTTTGGCTTTTGATTGGTCCATATATCCACCTTCTGGCGTCTCACCTTTCAATATGTATCTAGAAAAAATAAAAAATTATTCAACAAAATTATTAACATTTTGGAATGACAAGAAATATTTTGAACAGCGTTTTGAGTTAGTCAGCAAGGAACATTATTTAAGGTTTCATTTCATTTAACTAAATTTATGTGTTTTCAGATACCAAAAACAGAACAGGAATGGCTGGTAGTGGCAAAGCAGTACCAAGCATTGTGGAATTTCCCACATGCAGTGGGGGCTATTGATGGGAAACATGTGGTGCTACAGTGTCCAAGAAATAGTGCCAGTGAATACTTTAACTACAAAAATGCCTTCAGTATTGTACTCTTCGCTTTAGTAGATGCCAATTACGACTTTGTGTTTGTCGACGTAGGATGTCAGGGAAGAATTTCTGACAGCGGTGTTTTTACGAACACTGAGCTATATAAGAAACTAGAAACAAAAACCTTATGTCTTCCTCAGCCGATTCCTTTAAACGGTAGATATAAAAGTGTTCCATACATTTTTATTGGAGATGAAGCTTTTCCTTTAAGCGAGAATCTCTTGAAAGTTTATCCGGGACAACATCCAAAGGACTCAAAAGAACGAATTTTCAATTACAGGATCTGCAGAGCCCGAAGAGTTGTAGAAAATGTATTTGGCTTCTCGTCATCAGTGTTCCGAGTGCTTCGTAAACCTATGCTTTTGGAACCAGAAAAAGCTCAACTTGTTGCAATGACTGTTGCTTGCTTACACAATTTCTTAAGAAGAAGCCCTGATTGGGCAGCAATTTATACTCCGCCAGGCACGTTTGATTATGCAGAAAACGGTCGAGTGATTGAAGGCAGCTGGAGAGCCATGAGTAATGATAATATGGCCTCTTTATTTCCTATTAGAAAGATTGCACGTAAACCACCTTCGAAGGCGAAAGACATAAGGGAGGAATTAGCAGCTTGTTTCCTGAGTGGCGGAAGAGTAGAATGGCAAAATGACTGCGCTTAAAGGGGGCACATTTTTTTAAAAACCTCGTTGCCTTGAAATTTATTTAACACTTTCACAAACACTGAAATTTGTGATGAGTTTTACTTACCGTGTTCAGTGTCTGTCGCGGTTTGGTTTTGTCCATTATAAATCCCAGGCTTTCATATGCAAAGCACGAGCTTTCATACACTTCATCTCTTGCTGCAAAGAAAAGTACGTATTAATTAGTAAACTTATTAATCAGTGAACTTATTTTTTATGGTCGTGTCATTACATGAAGCTTAGGCTTCAAAAAGAAATAAATATTTGTAAAAATCAGTGGACAAAAACGTGTTTCCTTTAAAATATGTGCTGAGACCTTCATTTACCTGATTGTTTTACACTCACACGTAATGAGTGTGCCTAACAGCTTGTAGAATGCAGTTGTTTCATGTCACGATAAAATATAGGCATTGCCAAAGTAAATAAATAGTTCATTTAGAAGTATTCACCTTTTCATGTTCCACTGCTTTTCCTCATCTTCATTTTCTTCCGTCAGAGAGACGACAATAAGTTCTCCATTTTCTTTTTGCACTCATCGACGGGTCTGTTCATTTCTTTTCCCAGTTCCTCTCATGCATCTTGCTTTCTAATTTTGTTAAAATGCATTGGGTGCTTTTGGTCCCATATTATTTCTTTTCTTTTATAAATTTCCATTAATTCTATGGCACTTTTCTGAGTCCACTCCATTTCACAATTACCAAAACGCTCAACAAACCGCACAACACTACAGATTCACACCACTCTTCAAGACAGAAGAATCAGGAGTGAAAAGAAGGGCAGAGGAGCGGACGGCGGTGTCGTGTCACGATGCACGTCCACACTTGCTCAGGCCGTAACCATATCATCCCTTTGATGTGACGGCCAAATACTGACAGTGCACCGAACAAGCCCGTAACGTGACCGCGTAACCAACATTCGATACGTTACGCGGTCACGAGTCCCGTCCACACTGTCACGATACGGTGTTACGTTACGCGGTAACGTTACAAGTGTGGACCCACCCCTAGAGGCTGAGTCGACCCCAGGGCCATAGTGCGATCGGAAGGAATTTATGTCAATGAAATATCCACTTAACTGAGCATCGGGACAAATTCAAAATTAATCCCGTGTTTGGTCGCTTCGATGTGTTATCCGATCCATTAAGAATCATGATTAGGTGGTGTTTGGTTTGCATCATCTTCGTATACACTGGACAGAGTTTCTAATCGGCGTCGCTCGGAGCGAGTTCAACCATGGTGCACTTGAAATTTCATAATTTAAATCAAATAATAAAAGAATCTACCAAGAACAAAATTATATTTCGTACAGGTCCAGTACTTTCAATCTACCTTTTCAAGCACAGACAATTAGAAACATGCTTGTAATGTTTAATACTTCAGCGTTTTGCTGCTTTGAAGCAGCGCTTATGGGGAGAGTAGCGTTGTTAAAGCATGGTGTTTGTTTAATGTTCGTTACTCGCGTTTGCTTATGAACTTGAGATGGTGTTAAGTGGTTATCATTTAGTTACTTGACTACCCGAATATCACACAAATTTATCTATAAACGACACTTGGGAGCTCCCGAATTAGATGCAGGACCGATAAATTTCGCGTCACAATACACTAACTGTTTGCTAAGATTGCTGTTGGCATTGTTATTGTCACCTTCATTATTCAGTTTAATTGATATCACTTTAAAATATTTCGTTGGATGTTCTTCGAGATTGCATAACCTCACAGTTTAACGCAGCGTCGGTAAGTATCCTAAGACAAAACACGGTGTGTTCGCCAGCGTGTTTTTTTAATATTGGGGCGATATTCATGGTTGCACTCATAGCACACCACACGCCAACGGCAACACCATGTAACGAGACTTCGTAGATTAAGATTGGAAAAGTTTTATTCTGAATGTTCACGTGTCCACTGAATCGAAACTAATTTTCAGTGCTGAACGGAACGAAGTGTGGTCTGTTTCTCTGCCACGTGCCTCCTTGAAGGCACCAGTTCACAACATACAGTTTTACTTCAGGAGCTATGTCGCAGAGTATGTGACGTACCGGTGTGTTATACAAACGTAGTACGGCCATGTCTTCTGCGTGTTCTGTAGCTGTCCATACTGGAACTTATTTCTCGAAGTCTTCTCGCACTCTTGTGTATTTGTGTTCGAACTTACACGCCACTTCTGTGGCAGCTGTATGTATTCGATGCACGTATGTGTGTGTGTGTGTGTATGTATGTGTGTGTGTGTGTGTGTGTGTGTGTGTGCGTATGTATGTATGTATGTATGTATGTATGTATGTATGTATGTATGTATGTATGTATGTATGTGTGTATGTATGTATGTATGACACGAAATGCGCATAATATCTGCAGGATGGTTCGTACGCTCTCCAGTAAGCAGCGTGGAATTTAACCGTTGAGGTGGGCGCGTGTATACCAACCCGGCCGACAGGAAGTGTTATGGGATTGCAGTCGGATCGAATAGTGACCCTCCAATGGGGGCATAGAATATTGTTGCATTTTGTAAAATTACGTTTTACTACCGGCTAGCAGTTCCTAATGTACTACGGCGAAACTTGGGTTTTTACAAGGAGAGATGAAAGTACGAGTATATTGCGCTGAGATTGAAGTCTATGTCAATTATGAATTACCCTCCACGATCAAGAAGAGGTGTTGGTAGATCTGTATTGAAACGGCATCAGACTGGAAACTATCCTTGTAAAGTACAGTGTGACTGTAAATTAAATGCAGCGTTCCAAAATGGCTGTATCTCCTGAACTGAATGCCATATTGCCATCAGTCTTGCACCATTTTTGGGTAAAATTCTGAAGAACTGCACTTTGTGCACGTTAGAGCACCGCCAAAGTTTGCGGTTCCTGTTCGTGCGTGGCTTCAAAACCAGTTTACTTGTCGGTGGATTGGGCGTGGAGGACCAACAGAATGGTCTTCGCCAAGTTCCGATATTACTTCATGTGATTTATTATCTGTGGTGTTTGGTCAAACAGAAAGTCTGCCGATCATAGTCAAGAACACGTGATAAACTGGAACAACAATTAAAACGCTTTATTATCCAGCAGATGCACAAATATATAATTCGTAGATACAATTAGAATTATTATAAAATATTTAAAAATATTTAAAATTGCTCCAACATGTTTCGGATCACAAGGGATCCATCATCAGGGAGCTTTATACAG
>Ga0123354_10015538_pt1 | contig 11894 bp, 12 predicted proteins | sample TergutLab28metaG_2_FD_97872 | JGI IMG/M metagenome (GOLD analysis project Ga0123354, IMG submission 97872) | Labiotermes labralis P4 segment gut microbial communities from Petit-Saut dam, French Guiana - Lab288 P4 | ecosystem: Host-associated > Arthropoda: Insects > Digestive system > Gut ... | reverse complement strand
TTGTTACATGTGTTGCTGCACACACTGCTCGCGCGATACACTTAGCGAGTCCAGTTATAAACAAAAAAGAAATGGAAGGAAATTATATTCCTCCCATGCCTGGTCTTAAGAGAGGCGAGAACTGAGCATGAGTAAATTTAGCTTATGACTAACATACAGTACATGTAAGAACGCTAAAAAGAAAACCACAACAAAAAAAATCAATGTGTGTCAATTACAAAACAATTGAATGAATGAATGAATGAATGAATGAATGACTCTCACTGAATCGATTTTCAAGAAATTCATGCTCGCACAATAACCTTCTGTACACAATTCCCACACCACATTGCATGGCAACCCGGCAGGTGATCTAGCCTCTGATACTACTTCACAGTAGAACGGAAGGACGAGCGGGCGGGGCCTCAACATAAGACTCTCTTTTCCTGTAACGAACGCCTAACAATCATCAAACTTGTGGCAGCAACATACTGCTTCATCAAACGAGTCAGTCTGCAGCTACTTAACTTCCTCGCAAAACTGTACTGTCGCCCATCTGCCATCACGTTAACATCCTGCCGGCCCTTCTTGCATGTACTGTACCATTGCTTAGTCACACATTTCCTTACATCTACCGATTTTAGTGACAGCTTGAGGGCTCCCCGCATTCATTGCCTTGACTGTCAGTAAAACGAAGTGGGAGTGAAACACATAAATAACAACACCTAATGCCAAAGGTAATTACACTAACACATATTCTGGTAGGCGGGGAAAAAACATTAACACAAAGAAATATAATTTATTTTTCTTGTAGAGCTGCTGAAGCCCGGTCGTTCGCAGGCGTGGTTTCGACGCTCGTGGTTGGCTGCCGGTGTCGGAGATGCACCCACAAGGAGGCCGGGCCGTGGAGGAAAGGGTTCTGATACGGTGGGCTGGTCACACATGCTCGTTGTGGCTCCGGGCGCTTGGCGGGGGCAGAGGAAGCGTCTGGGGGGGCCGGCACCAAGACGGGGGGCATGGCTAACATTTTGAACTTATGGACGGTCACGGGGGGACGGAGGGGAGTGGAAGGAGGATTACGTCTTACTCCGAAAACTCCTCCCCCCCTGCCCTGCCAGGGTAAAATAATCGTCTTGAATGTTAGAATATTGATTTACTTTGAGTGTACTTTGCTTGTATCTAATTGCAGCATCTTTTAAGCATAAGTACACTTCTTACTAACAACATTTTCAAACGTCGTCCGCTTCCTCCTGCGACGCACCGAACCCTTACCGACCCATTCCTTTAACAGAACAAGAAGGGCGTCTTTGTTATAAAGTGGCAAAAGTTTTCTTTTATATAAAATGGATCCTTTTACGCCGGTTTGTGTAATATACGGTTGGTGGCAATCAACGCTATACAGCAGCAGGGGAGAAAGGTAGAGCGAAAAGATTATATAACCTTTCCCCGAGTTTTAATAATTGTCGTTGGGGCGTCCCCCGGTGGCAGAACAAGACATCCCAAGTCCCATTATTGCTAATTTATTATAATAGAATCTTCGCTGAAGATACGAAGCCAGGGAATGTAACGTGCATGGTTACACCCAATTAAAGTTTTAATTACACAAAAGGTAAAGTGATCGTTGTTGAAGGGCGGGGCAGGGGGGGGGGGTGGGCCATTGCAGCGGGGGACTCCTTATCTCCAGGCTAACGTTCAATATAGCAGTTCCCTCGCTGTGCGACTGTCCCCAGCTAGGTTACTGGAACTCATTGATCTCTTGCAACAGGAAATGACCGGCATTTCGGTTTTAAAACGACGTCTTTACAGAATACTTGGCAGAAAACTGAGTTATTTGATTCTTATGCCTTTATAGCCTTAAGTTGTCTTTGGTTCTGGGGTCCCCAGTGAATGTCTGCGTTAATATGTACAGAAAAGTAACAATGAAGATAACAAAAAGAAGATAACAATGTTCATTAAACAATGTGTTAATGGTTTAAGTTACTGACGGCGATATGCAGGCCGTAGGGTTACGGGTTCGACTCGTCAAACACAATCCAGTTAAAGTAACGCCTATCCGAGTTCTTTTAAAATGTACGCTCAAATCACTGGAAGATGAGACGAAAGACGGAACTTCGGCCTACAGGACCAGGTCTGCACCAAATTCACACCCACAGTGGGATGTCGCGCCCAAGCGGTTGGTGTCTGTTCCTCCAGACACATATCGGGAGAGGCAGTGGCCGGTTACCTACACGTCTCTTACCATTCAGCTAATCGTCTTAGCCAGGGGTGCACGAATTGCGGGTGCCAGGTACACAGGGCGGATAAATTTTTATTCGCGGTGTCGCTCTGTAGGGTATTTGTGGGCCCTCAGCTCCTGAACTTGCTTCGTCATCCATCTAGCGCATAGAATCTCAAGGCGGAGCCTAGATTTTTGGGAAATCCGTGCACCCTTGGGGGTAGCTACTGCCAGAGTCCTTTTATAGAGACATTCATGATTAACGCAGCACAACACGCCCAGCTAGGAAGTGTGTCATCCCCGTTGTGTGTGTAAAACTTGGAAAATGGTACGTAGTCAAACACAACTGTGTCACATGAAGTGTATTTAATGACTATATAATGGACAACTACATGTTCCGGCCTCTACTGGCCATCTTCAGGTTGTCTTAGGGGAACTTAACTTAAGATCATTTTCCAAGTTAGCTACACATCCTAATTACTTATAATCAATAAAATACCGCAAAAACAATCATGCGTTTCTAATGTGACAAATATAATATAAATATACAATATAATATAATATATATCAAATAATATGTGGGCCGGGATAGCTGACGGTACAGCGACTTGCTACGGGCTGGACGGTTCGGGTATCAAATCCCGGTGAGGCGAGATTTACCGTACCCGTCCCTACCAACCCTGGGGCCCACCCAGCCTCCTATACAATGAGTACCGGGTCTTTACAGGGGGTAAAGCGGCCGGGGTGTGGTGTTGACCACCCACCCCCATCTTGCGTCGAGATAAAAGAAAGAGTATAACTATACCTCTACTCCCCCTCTGGGCTTTTGTGCCCTGTTCTAGGGTGAGCTTTCCCTTTACATTTTGCAATACAATACAAAGGTACAGCAATCCCTGGACAGGCCTTGAGGATTCCAGGAGGTTGAGGCTCCCAGACTTCATGACAAGGTGGTAGGATTTTCAGCCCTTCGCACCGGCCGTCTTTACCCCACAGGAAATATTCCTGGTACTCATTTCTGTTCGAGGCTGAGTCGACCCCAGGGCCATAGTGCGGCCGGAAGGATTTTGTGAATGAAAAATTCCATTGATACTGTCAGGAGTCGAACCTGCGATCTGCCGGATTGTAGCGAAGTGCCTTTACCAACTGCGCCACTAATATAATATAATTTGTTAAAATTCTTTATACTTAGCCGATAATGGCCCACTGAGGCCGAATCACGCAGCTTTCTGTCACGTACTGAAGGCATAGCAATGCTGACGGCACGATACGGAATATTAGACATTCGTACTGACAGAAGCCACTAGATGCTACCTTAACAGTACACGTCCCTGGCGACAGGGCCTCCTGAGACACACAACATCGTTATTTTGTGACTTCTCTTGCTAACTTTTACAACTTGATAAGCGCCTCGGTACGGCCGAAACATGTGGCAGGCGAAGCGCACACAGGAGTGCAGAAAGTTATCGGTTAAAATAAAATTCCGGATGTCAGGCAACACTAGTTCAATGATCTACTTCGCGTGCAGTTTCCCTAATTTAGGCCTACGTAGGCCTACTTGTCAGCAATTCTGATTTTGGTTGTATGATCGTACCATCTGTGGCCTGGTTCCTGTCAAGTGTAATAATAATAATAATAATAATAATAATAATAATAATAATAATACTTACTACATGCAGCACAGTCCTTCCTGAGAAGCTAACAGGTTTTCAGCTAGTCAAGAAATTCCCCACATTTTATGGAACCCGAAGGTTCATTACCGCACTCACAAGTGCCCGCCACCTGTCCCTATCCTGAGTCAGCTCGATCCAGTCCATACCCCCACAACCCACTTCTTGAATATCCACCTTAATATCATCCACCCATCTACGCCTGGGCCTCCCCAGTGGTCTTTTTCCCTCAGGTTTCCCCACCAAAACCCTGTACGCGCCTCTCCCATCCCCCATACGCGCCACATGCCCCGCCCATATTCTTCTCGATTTTATCACCCGCACAATATTGGGTGAGAAGTACAGATCGTTAAGCTCCTCACCATGTAGTTTTCTCCACTACCCTGTTACATAATAATAAGGTAAAGTGATCCCGTTACAGGCCCGGTGTGGCCCAGAGGGTGGGTAGAGGTACAGCTCTACTCTTCCATGACCGCGGCACTAGAAGGGGGTGAGTGGTCAGTAGCACGCACCGGCCGCACTTTACCCCCGGGAAAGACCCGCTACCCATTTTACAAGAGGCTGGGTAGGCCCCAGGGCCGGTCTGGACGGGCGGAAAATCTCGTCACCACCGGGATTCGATTCCGGACCGTCCAGCCCGGTAGCTCAGTCGCTATACCGACTGAGCTACCGGGCCCACACATAATAATAATAATAATAACAACAACAACACAGTATTCCCTAGGAAAATAGTTTGTCTCAGGAATATAAGTATAAATACCCTGCATATAGGAGATAATGATTATGATGATGATGATAATAATAATAATAACTTGGAGACAGAAATGTGACAAAGCTAAGAAGATTCTAAAATATTAAGATATCATAATAGAAAATCAGCGCATGTGAAATTTACAAACGAAAGTGATACCGGTAATAATATGGGCGACTGGAACCATTTCAAAATCACTCGCACAGTACCTGAGCAACATACCGGGAGAGCACTAAGTTAAGGAACTGCAGACAACAGCCATATTGGGCACTGCACACATACTGTGGGAAGTGCTGATGTACAAGTACAGAACATATTGAATATGGGAAATAACATTACATCTAGCACAAACTGTAAATACAGAGCAGATGTAACACTACATGCCCTAGAAACATGATTTGTGTCCCGTACATAACTGTAAATACCCTGCATAAAGGGATAACAACGGTAATAATAATAATAATAATAATAATAATACACGGTACCGAGGTCGATGCATTGTGAAGGCCGTAGAAGGCAGAAAAATGTTTTCTTCCTTCTCAGTACGGCGCCCTAGCTTGCAAATTAAGGGCTACACGGATTGTATAGTACCTCCGGCTGTCACGTTTGTGCAGATATGAAGGTAAGCTTCAGCTGTGTGGGTGGACTCACCGCTCCTTAATTCGGGCGATCTGACACAAGGGATTCCCAGGGAACACGGACCACGCTAAGAGTATTACCGACTTCTTCCATCGGTCGAGCAGTTGTAAACCCGCCCACCACACGCCGTCAATACCAGAGCAGGTGACTTGCCCTCCTTCACTGCGCTTTCTATTTGCAGCTGATGACTTTGCAGCTCAACAAAGCTAAGGAAATAGCCATGCGAGGGGATGTAGCCTATTCCAGCTGCTGCTGTATTTCCTTTTATTTTACGGAGAGATAAAGAAGCGTGTATCTGGGGTAGGATCAAACTGCGTTTGCGGTCGACATGGCTGACAAAGTCTTCTCCTATTACGTCATTTGAAGAGGATTCCTCCACACTTCCTATCACCGTCTCCCTCTTCTCTTTGAACATCCTTCACTATCACTGTTTCTCTCTCACCACCCCACTTCAGCAGAATATAAGTTGGAGCTTCTTGTGGTTGTTAGTAATGGTGATATATCGCAACACTTCACGGTTACAATGTACACAACACCGTTACACGTTCTTCCCTATCATTCTTCCCATAAAACTGGACCCATTTAGTGGAAACGACATTTTAGCCCGCGTTACATCTCAGCAAATTGGGAAAGGTGCGCATAGCTTTACAGTTGCTGGTGTGTTCGCTATGTCGCTGTCTCTAGACTTCCTCCAGTTGGTGAGCGGTTAACTGCAGACGTGTTGGTATAAACATCGTGGAACTGACGAATGAGGACCAGCGCCGAAACAAGCAAGCGTTTCAACACAACAAACACGCCGGGACTTAAATAGTGCGGGCCGCAAAACGTCATACGACGGTGTTGACACGATATTCACGCGTTACTCCACGGCGTATTTAATCAGATGCGTCGTGATTCAAGAATACTGATAAAATTATTACAAAATTTGTTATTAAATTATTATTGTCATGTATATTGACAGAAGGAAATTGGGACATATACGGTGTTTACCGCGTATTGCGTCTGATACTCAGAATACCACACACTGCTTCCATACACAGCGTTCAACCAAAGATCACTGTAATAGAGACGCAGTTTTTTCTGTGAGGTACGTTCTGAAACTGTAAATCGCAACTACTGATACGAAGTAACTGATGTGTCCCTCGTGCGTTCTGTCGACATTCAGTCCGCATTGTTTATGTCTGAAAACGTTTAACAATTACGAGGCCTTTGCTGAGCCGGACGTAGCGCGGCGCGGGTTACGGACGTTTCGGGGCAACGTGTCCGTCCCATCTTCATGGGTGAAGCATTCTGAACGAACCCACACCGTGTAAGACCAAAGAAGAACGAAGGCCTCCACTACCCTGCGATGGAAGCCCCTGAAATTTCGTTACAAATTATACGTCACATACCTCCAGCATGTATGGACCGGGTTAACGCAGTCGGTATAGCGATTCGCTACGGGCTGGACGGTCCGGGGATCGAATCCCGGTGGGGGGGGGGGGCGAGATTTTCCGCACCGTCCAGACCAGCCATGGGGCCTGCCCAGCCTCCTATACAATAGGTACCGGGCCTTTCCCGGGGGTAAAGCGGCCGGGGCGTAGCGTTGACGACCCACCCCATCTAACGCCGAGGTTAAAGAAAGAGTAGAATATAACTCTACTCCCTCTATAGGCTTTCGTGGTCTGTTGTAGGGTGAACTTTACCATAATTTCTTTACCTCCTGTATGCAGCGGCCGGTGCTAACTGCTATGGAAACACAAAGCCAGGAACACTTTAACGGGTTTAATCCGAACTTGTGGTAAGAGTTAAACATGAGTTACAGCCCTGCGCTGATAGAAAAAAAAATGCTTAGGTAGGACTGCCTAACGTGTCGTAACATATCATCCTTCATACTTTCAAACACATAAGGGTAAAGTTTGGGATTAATTCTATACGAGAAAGTCTTGAAAAAAATTTGTGTGCGCTGCCTTGGCCCGCTGTTCTGTCTAACGACTCGTTTCACATTGGAACTGAAGCCACAGCAGACACAAGGATATCACTGGATCACTCTGTCCTACGGATTTAACGCGGTACGGCGCAGAAAAAAAAAATTCATCACATCTTATGAACCCAAAAGTCTGTGATCAGTACGCACTTAGAGCGAAACGAATCCAGTCCACACACTCCATCTTTAAAATCCACTTTAATATTATACTTACTATAAACATCATTGAACTTACACTAGTATTAGGACAATTCAGAAATGTTTAAACAAATTTATCATCGTTAAATATGACTGAAAATTGGGAGCCACAGTCGGTATAGCGACTAGGCGAAGGACTGAATTGTATGGTGTTCGAATCCCAGTAGGGTCAGGAGATTCTTCTCTTTTCCGGAAGTCCACACCGTCTCTAGTCCCCTTCCCCCCCCCCCAATTCAATGGTACCGGCATTATTTCCCGGAGGTAACCAAACCACTCACCCCCATCTAGTGGCGAGGCAAAGAATTAATGGAGCTGTACCTCCACGCCCCTATATACTTTCATGGTATGTAGAGGAGAATCTTCAGCTTTTAAGCAAATAAAACTGAAAAGTACTTCAATTGGTGTTAACGATAATATTACTTCTGTCAACTCAATATACCGCAGAATCCTTGTTTTCACTTCACGGAAGGGCGAGGTTACGCGGACCACCATTTAGGAAACTCCGGTCTATAAGGCATAAGGGACACGTCATTCGCCGCATTTTCCCACTGTTGGAAAAATTAAATGATGCGGCTGACGTTATTAGCAAAGACACCCCCAAAAGACTGGGTCAAATTCGCTCTCAACTCACCATGAAGTGCCCCAAGAATATGAAGGCCGCAGACAAGAGGGCATCTCAGCATCCTATGCTGCAGGTTCCGGGTTCGAATGTCGGCCAACGGCTATCTTCAGGAATTCGGTCATTCTGCTCAATGCGTCCAGCAAATCCACATTATCCACGGCCAACTCATTTCACATCTTCCCATTTCACCGGCCAGTAACATCCAACCTAACGACGCTATATGACGTACTGTCTGAACTGCTCACAAAATTCTCAAATAAACCTCCAAAATAAACAAAACACAGATAACAACGCCATACCTAACACAGTAAAATACAGGGTGGCGCAAGAGTCACTCGACAATGGATGTTTAACATGTTGCCTCCAGTGTCCAGTGCCTGTGCGCCACCCTGTAGACAGCCTGCTACAGAAGTGCGTCGTAATATAACATGCAATGTTAGCATAACTTATAACAAAATGGCCTACTGTTAAGTTTAACATTCATAGGTCCGTGCATCGCTAATATATTCGCAGAGTACAACCAAAAAGAAGAGAACCGCGGTAGCACAGTGGTTAAGGTGCTGTGCTACAAATCGGAAGGTCGCTGGTTCGATCCCAGCTGGTATCATTGGAATTTTTCATTGACATAAAATCCTTTCGATTGTACTATGGCCCTGGGGTCGACTCAGCATCTAACACAAATGAGTACCAGGAGTATTTCCTGGGGGTAATGGCGGCCGGTGCGTAAGGCTGACAACCTTACCACCATCCTGTGCCGTTGTCATGAAATCTGGGAACCTTAACTTCCTGGAACCCTCTGGGTCACTCCAGGCCTGTAATGGAACTGATTTACCTTACAACCAAAAAGATGCAACGTTTCTCAATTTCTTTATTTCTGTACGACGCTGTACGTGTTTCAGACGGGTTTTTCCGTCCATCATCAGGAGCTCAAAACTGCACATACAGCGTCAGGTATTTGCCAGACCAATACTGACAGTATTGGTCTGGCGCTGTATGTGCAGTTTTGAGCTCCTGATGATGGACGGAAAAATCCGTCTGAAACACGTACAGAAATTAAGTGTGAAACGTTGCATCTTGTTTGTTGTACTCTGCGAATAGAATGGCGTACTGTTATTTATGGTTCTTAAAGGATTCTTAGTAAATGTCTGAGATGACTTCTTGGTCAGCGAGGAGTTGGAGAAAGGAGTGGTGGGTGAGATGCGATAGAAGCAGGAAGGTGCAGGCACTGTCTGCTCACCAGCGGTCCTCTTACATTCTGCACTAACAACACATCGAGTACTGTTCAGAATTATTTTATGAAATATAACTGCATTCGATTAGTTTTAAAAATATGATGACAGACGCAACACAGAAGCGAACAAAAATAATTGGGAGTAAAGAAATAGTACGCTTCACATGTGAAAGTTGTAACAGATTGAAAATTGCGAACGAACTAACAAACTATCTAGCTAACTAACTAACTAACTAAATAACGAACCAACCAAACAAACAAACTCCTTACTGATTCGCCGGTAGTGACCCCGCCAGTAAAGAAATTCCCACAATTTTACTGAACCCGATGGTTCCAACCAATTAAATGTGAGAAAATCAGTAAAATCTGAGGTTGGTCTAGCGTTTACTGACGAGCCGGATAGCTCAGTCGGTACAGTGACTGTGGTGCGGGCTGGACAACCGAGAAATTGCACAGGTAAGGGCAGAAGGCCAGACCCGCTGTGGGGACCACAGAGCATCCTGTTGGAGGGATAGCGGGGTAAAGCAGCCTTCGTCCAGTACCGAGGTGAAGAATGAGTGAAGCTAGACCTACAGTCCACCACACGCCTTCATGACATCTACAGAAACAATTATACCGCCCCCTAAGAATAATTTCACCCATAAAATACTGAAAAAAGACATCTACTTTCCAGTTGTGTTGGTTAGTGCTCAGACCACGTCGTGTACTCCACACTGTTGTCTAGGCCATATGGGCGGTACCGCGCGATGTCAAGTGTTTCATGGCAAACACTTTGAGTTAAACAGTGGAAACAACGCCCTGACCTACGTCCGATATAACAGAACCCAGAAAATTAAATAAATGCACGATCATATTACATTACATACTGTGTTTTTTCCCCCTACTTGACCGATAATTGCCGGCCTGACGCTCTACTGGCTTTTTATTAGACTCTCTGAAGTTTACTGTCTATACGATCTTCTGTCTAGCTGCCGTCATCGAGTGTCCAACCGCCACGACACGCGTCGTACGACGCGACGATGGTTGAGCGTAGGGCCGGCGCTTATCGGTCAAGCAAAAAAAAAAAAACCCCTGTATAAATAAGTGCTGATCCCGGTGACCGTGCTGTCTGTGTGCAGTCGCTCGATTTTTCAGATAGCGGGTTCGAATCCCACTGAGGGCACGGATATTCGTCTCTTGTGTTTGTTGTGTGGGTAGCGGGCTCTGGGACAGGTTGGCCACTCGTTCAGACGTGTCTTACAGTGCGTGTGAGTGTCTAATTGAGTGTGGTCTAGAAACCTCAACAATATGGCGAACTGGGCCCAACTTGGTCTCCCGCGCCATAGAAGAAATGAAATGCGATAATGTTATTGGCCCACTCTAACAGCAATTTGTACACGTGAAAGGTTTAAAACGCAATAAAACATATTTAATAAGAGGCCATACTTGCCACTCGAATGAACTCTGAGAGAAACACAAAACAGATTTATTGAATCCCAGCATGCTACAGGAGACCCATAGACAAAGGAATGACAAGGCATAGCACAACTATCAAATGAGAATTTCTCTTCAGTTTCCTCAATTTTCACCTCATTTCTCATGCTTGATTTTCGCAGTATCACTAATCCGTAGCCCACACAACCTTCTAATCAGTGGGTACCGGCTTTCCATACTGGGAGCAAAAAACGGCCGAGACGTAAAGTTAACCACTTACTGTCAGACGTAAAGTTAACCACTCACTGTCATCCAGTACCGAGGTTATGAACGAGTGGAGCCATACCTCCACTCCCCATAAGGTATGGAGAGGGAAGGCTTTACTTTTATCATAATATTATCTGGGGCACGCAGTGGTGCAGTTGGTTGAGACACGGCGCTACAAGCCGGAAGGTCGCGGGTTCGATTCCCGATGGTGTCATAATTCTTCCGGCCGCACTATGGCCCTGGGGTTGACTCAGCCTCTAACAGAAATGAGAGGAATACTTCCTGGGGGTAAAGGCGGCCGGTGCATAGGGCTGACCTTACCACCTTCATGTGCCGATTGTCTTGAAATCTGGGAGCTTCAACCTTCTAGAACCCTCAGGGTCTGTGCAGGCCTGTAATGGGATTGCTTTACCTTTTTTTACCTTTACCATAATATTATTAAAGAGCCTTGTGTTTTATATGTACGATTTTGGTTTATGGAGGATGGCGGTACGGAACAAAAGGAAAGGAGAGTTTGAATACTTAGAGAAATGAGCTTTACTTCGATTATACAATGAAAAGTGTCAGAGTGATGAAACAAAATTGGCAGAAAAGTCGTGGGTACGCGTTAAGATAATAAAATAGGGCGAGGGACAGCAGGAAAACACGGGAAGACGACTGTAATTGGCACCGCTACACCAGTGGGAAGGCACACCGAGCGTAGCCGGATACGAAGGCACCGAATAAATATCAGAGCTTATTTGCGAAACATATATAGTCGTAAATAATAAACATAATCATAAAGAATTAAACACAATTATATTAATCTTATGTTTATTGGACCTGCATCATCTTGATAGTTGAATAAAGAGAGACCAACTTGATGTCACTTGCTTTTTATTTCATTATTTAATGCTCAACATGTTTCGGATGTTAATACATCCATCCTCAGGAGCTTGCGACTTAT
>Ga0123354_10015536_pt1 | contig 11895 bp, 2 predicted proteins | sample TergutLab28metaG_2_FD_97872 | JGI IMG/M metagenome (GOLD analysis project Ga0123354, IMG submission 97872) | Labiotermes labralis P4 segment gut microbial communities from Petit-Saut dam, French Guiana - Lab288 P4 | ecosystem: Host-associated > Arthropoda: Insects > Digestive system > Gut ... | reverse complement strand
CCCCAACCACCGGAAAACTAAAAAGCAGGAGAACCAATACAACCACAATTGACATAACAACCAGGAGCCCAATCAGTGAACAATGGTCCCAGGAAACAGCATACTAACACACATCACATACTTAACCCCAATATAGGTACAACAGTGTAATAGATATAAGTCATGTTATATACAGGGTACGAATCACAGCACACAATGTGAGCCATCTGGGATCCCAAATGCGCACAGCCACATTGTAAAGAACTTCATGGTTCTTAGCTTAGCCTGATGATGATTTTTAAGTCAAAACATGTCACTTTAACCTATGCTTTTATTATATAGTTGTGTTGACTGAAATATATATAATAAAGTGAATATACAACAATATATCAACTTATGAACAAGTACGGAAAAAGAGATTCCATTTTAAAGAAGGTACTAGAGTGATCATTAGGTGTTCTTCCAGCAGAAACATGAGACAATAGTGGAGTGTGTTTATAACCATGTCTAGAGTATTCTTTAAAACGCTTATCCCAAGAAACTGGTGTATCAAAGTAATCTGTAAACACAGCCAAAATATTGCTGTGTGTGAAACCACATACATTTACAGCTGCATACAAACTCCACTTTTTGGTCTGACAGTAGAGTTTTGTAACTGGGTTTGTGAAAGAGTGTGTAGTGGTAAAGTCATCTGATTGCCAACTTATTTTACAGATCCGATTATGTGAAGAGTCATATAAATAACCTAAATAACAGAAAACCTACTGGATGGAAGATGATTCACATACAGAGAATAAACTTAAAGAAATCATGGGTGCACAGTGTTGGTAATTTCTAGACAACAATTTCAAACAGGTTTCAATGAGTTTCTCACCACATGTCAACTAAGTCTGACACCTCAAGAGCATCATCTTCAACATCTATTGTAAGATGCGGTAAGTTGTACTGTACAGTACACACTGCTAATGTAGATTACACTAGCATGTTCCATGTTCAGCTGGATACACCACATCAGAAGTTCATAGCCTTGGTAGATAACAAGAAAGCTCACCTTTTCCAGTGAAGGTACCATTAAGAATAGCTGACATAGTTGCATAAAACAACTGAAACTCAGTTCCCAGTATGACTTGATATGTTGTTTGCAATTGATGCATGACTCTTTTAACTCAGTTAACCACAACTGCACTTTATTTTCAATTTCTGTAGTACTTGATTCAGTCCTTACTTCTTTCACCTACCTACCAAAATGCCACTGTATGTAAAAGGCACACAACTCTTAGCCCCCACAGTAACCTGTCCTAGCAGCAGTCAAATATTCTGAAACCATGAAAATGCAACTACCTTACATTACCTGTGGCCTGCTCTCACTCTTCAAACTGAATTCAATAAACAAAAAAAGGTCAATAAGCTGACATATGCAACAAGGTATGAAATCATCCAAAACTTGAAGTTTTTTAAAAAGATACTTCCTTTCATATTTGTAATAAACTTCAAAATCAAGTTATATGAATTAAAACTAATGGTCACTTCAGAGGTGTAATACTTTTGACATGGCTGTAATGGAAACAAAGAATTACAAACAACTGATACTGTGCATAAATTTAAAAGATTGGACTTCCTGTATGCCTGGGTATTCCACATGACAGAAGCTTTTGTAGTCCCTATTCTAGCACTGCTCTAGGTTGGATGCCATGCAAAATGGCTGTCCTGGTGCCATGCATAGCTCGTAGTCAGTAACTGATCCCGCATGATTCCAGTGTTACAGGCTAGCGCTTTCCAATAAAAACAAGTTCTGAAATCCATTACTTTCAGTACAAAGATGATCAGAAGAAAAGTCTGCTTTTTTTTAAAGTACGATATTTTACATCACAACAGGTCATTCAGAAGTCAGATATTCTCTCATTACCTGAAAATAACAAGTGCCTAACAAATTTAGCTCCTACGTTATATATTTTGTGGAAACATATGACCTTGAATGTATGGCAGATGTTTGCCAAAGAAAGTTTCAATGATTCTCTGCATAATCATAAAATGTAATTTGCAAGTGACAACCTGTATTTGGCCACCTTATTCCAAGATCACATTTCCGGTTCATATATTAAGAAATGACTTACTCTGACCTCATTTTACATTGTCATATGAGTTTTTTTTATCTATATTTGGAGACACAACACTCATTTAAAAACTGTCCTGACTTACGAAGCGCAGGACTTTAAATTCTTACCAGTCAGTTTAATTTAAACTGACCAATATTGTTTAAATTGCATAATACAAAAATATTAAGCATTATACCAGAAAATTTGTGAATATTAACTACCAAAGTATATCTTCATGTTGTTTGTAACTGCATTAAATTTCCAATTTTACTTATTATCTTTACACCTGGCCACATTAATAGTAGCAGAAACTGTAGTGAATGAAATTCCAAACTCTCAGACTAAAGTATTTCTGTCATTTTACAGACAAATATACAAAACCTGAATAAGTACAATATATTTGATTCTTCAAACTCAACATATTTATAATGTTTTTGATACCAAATAAATTAAGGAAAGGTGTTCATTGCCTTTACACAATGTGTAAATTTCAACAAAGCCATCTGGAGAAATAAGATCAGTTATACTATTTTTGCATTCTTTGTCATGGTATATACATTCTAATTTTTCTACTTTAGGTCAATATCTGAGCAGTACATTCTGTGTAATTCTAGTTCAACTATTTTACTTCCTGAAATCTCTTATTGCATCATATTCTTCACAACAATTAATGCTGCCTTAATTTCTTCTACAAATATTGATCACACAGAAAGCAAAAGAAATTGTTCAGTGCTTACTGAATGTTTTCAATGATCCACAGAGATAACTTAATGTTTAAAACCCACATCCTGTTTATATACGTGCTTACATACGTATTCCTGAAACAAAGAGTAACCCTCAATAAGATATGTTTCCCTCAATAAGATATGTTTCAATGGAGCAATTCTAATCTCATGCTGCTACCCTTCATAGTCAATGAAGAAACAAAGCATCAAGCTTCACAAACAAACTGATATAACATAATTGCCTGGAATCAAATAAATTTTAATTCCTGTAAGTCAAATGGTCAATAAAACTTTTCAAATTTATAAGAGAAGCTGGAAAACATAATATTACTGCAGCCACCTGCATAGCTGCTTCTCAGCTCACATGCAACAAGATAGTTAAGTTGGATACACTGTATAGCAGTACTGTACAATCATTCTAAACAAATGTCTCTTTTAAAAGTGTGCACTGCTCACTACACATACAAGAAGGGTCAACATATGGTAGGATTATATCATATTAAACCCCTCTCTTGATTAAAACCAATTAACTATATGGACCATAGTCCTTGACAAACGCTCCGTTAGAAAATTTAATCTGCTCTTAATTGATTCAGTAGCATAAACTTAATTTGCAACAACATTCCCACTCCTTTGATTTTATCATATTTTTAAAATAAGTGTTTAGTCTCCAGGATGAAACTCACTAGACAGTTTCAGCATAATTACAAATCAATGCTACTGTAGCTGAAACCTAACAGACCTGAATAAATGCACGAAATTGATCTTTATGCAACCAACTTAGATGCAGCAGTCTTTTGTTTTGTTTAGACATGGCAGACTTAACCTCTTCATCCTGGAAGCAGCTTACTGACTGCATGTTTTGATGATCACCCAACCTAGATGCAGCATGATGTTCATGAAACGATTTTGTACTAAACAGGAAAATGCCACCAATGAAAACCCTTTGCAAGATACAACACATAATTAACAACAACTACAATTAGTACAGTAAGATAAAAAACCCATCAGGTTATTTTCAATCAGTGAGAGCGGAGTGAGCATCCAGTTAGCATTTTCTGTCATTTGTAATATAAAACCATGAAATGGATTAGAGCTACAAATGCTAATACAACATGTTTTTAAAAATTCAGTTGTACTTACCACTGGATTGATAATTACAACATTTATTATGCTCTTAGTCTATCTTTAATTTATATTCAAGATATCAGTTAAGAAATTTCATTTTAATTAATTTTAAGTACTTCAGACTGACAAGATTTATGCTGAAACACAACAAATAAACACAGAATAATACCAGAAGTTTGTAATTCCTAATTACCTACAAATTATTTTTATAGTCTTAAAAATTTACCAGGTGAAAATTACTGACAAATTATAAATACATAAAGGGTCCTTATTTTATCTGACAAATATCATCTGCCATTTCCTGTCACCATTCAGCCACACACATGGGTGGTGCACTAGGTTAATGTGATAGGTGAACCAACCAGAAACAAAAAACGGTATTTGTCAGGTAAAACAAGTGCTGTGTAACTGCCAAAAACTAACTTAATGTCCACTATTATTTTCAGAACTAAAAACTGAAGAAAAAAATGAAATTATAGCTTTGATGTTCAAAGGTACTATTTAGGTTAAATAATTTATAGTACTTTCTTATAGTACTTCACTGATTATAAGGGAAAAACAAAAGACTATATTTATTCTCCTAAAGGTATGAAGAGTATATCCTGTAAAATAGCAATAATTGATCAGTGTATGAGATCTTTTATCAGTGTCCACTGCCCACAAAATGATATTTGATTCAGAATTTCTCAAGTATCAGTTGCTCCTTTCTATACAGCAATAAATCAACATTCCAGGATTTCATACAGATGAACTCTAATGTTTTAAAATGTTAAGAAAAGTACAATAACCTGAAAATAACCACATTTACATGACTGATCACCCAAGAAGATTCTCATTGCGTACACTATCCACGGAAACATCAAATTATATATAAACATAGATTACCTTTAATTTCACACAGAACAGCATTATTTTCACTACATTCAGATAAATAGAGACTTTGCTAATATATCTGAGATGACCTGGTCATATACAGTATCTGACTGATTTTCATTATTCTTTTCTATACAGACATCAAACAGGCTTATTTAGAGTATGCTGCTTATTAAATTTTAAGTAGTTCCTCCTGTTTTTGTTTTAAAATATAACAACAGTAAAGAGTTAACAGACTCTCCCTAATGATCTGGACATTTTTCTAAGGTAACTGTAAAAATTCCTTTACTCTCAAGTGACAAACAATGCTGATTGAGTACAAAGTTTCAAAGTTAACAGAGTATAAGAGAAATCAAGGCACACTAGGAAGATAAAATGGTAAGAATACAAAATCAGAAGCACTTCAAATTCAAAGCAATGATAATATGGATTCAACAACTTCATCTTCTGTGAGCACAGTAATCACTATCTGATGAACAGCAGGCCAGAATATGATGCAATTATTTTTAGGCAGAGTTGTAATAAAAGTAGCATGTATTCAGAACCTCCTGATTTTCATGTAATTTCATTCTTTCCTAAGGGCACATCTCTAACAACACTATCTCTACAACTGGTAATCTGAGCCATTTTAAAACAAGGTATAAAGCTTCTGCAATAAACAACTGCATATTGTGACTGACTTAGGTGATCAGCAGCACTATTGCTGAGGAAGAAGGCCAACAATTCAGACAGTGGTCCTATCTCCATCGTCAGAGTCAAAATGGGGGGAATGACGATAAGGCATAAATGTGTATGGTAAATACAAGGTGTAATCAAATATTTTATATTACAACTTTATTCAAAACAGGAACTGCCTCAGGAGACTTTACCTTATCTACACTTCATGGCAGAACTTCAAGCTAGCATCAGGAATGTCATCTCCCAGTAGTTCCATAAACTATATGATGACACCACAAAATGAGACAGTCACCGAGAAGCTTCTTCTTCACAGATCAAGAAATGAGCACTGGGAGGACAGAATTTAGTTAAGTGGTATATATTCTCACTAAATCACTAAATCAGGTCTACAGTAGTTTCCCAAGGGAATTCTAGTGTGTCCTCTGAACGTTCTTGAATTGTTTGTTTAAATTCTTTGTCATAAGTGCTTACGAAAACAGTTCATTTCTAACTAACTAAATAACTAATTGACTAACTTTATTTCTTTCTTTCTTTTTCTTTCTTTCTTTCTTTCTTTCTGTCTGTCTGTCTGTCTGTCTGTCTGTCTGTCTAAATTAACTAACTTCATGGAGCAAAGCCCTTCTTGAGAAGCTAAGACGTCCTTTCTTGCATTGTATCGAGCCCGAAGGTTCATTACTGCATTATACAAGAGCCCATCACTTCTCTGTATACTGAGCCAGATCAATCCAGTCCATGCCCCTCCATCTCATGTCTTAAAGATTCATTTTAATACTATCCTCCCACCTATTCCTATGTTTTCCAAATGGTCTCCGTCCCTCAGGTTTCCCAACCATAACCCTATATGTACCTCTTCTCTACCCCCCATCAGGCTTCTTCACTTCCCTATTACCTCATCCCTCTTAGACCCAAATATCTTCCTCAGCACCCTGTACTCAAACATCCCTCAGCCTCTGTTTCTACCTTAATGTGAGAGACTAAGTTTCACACCCCTTAATACAACAGACAAAATCATATTTCTGTATGTTTTAATCTCCATGTTTTTGTATAGCAAATTGAAAGACAAAAGATTCAGCACTGACTGACAGTAAGCATTCCCTAGTTCCAATCTGTTCTTAATTTCTTCATAAACGCAACTTTGATTTGTCGGGGTTTTTCCCAAATACTGACAGTCCCATAACTTGAGTGCTAAAAACTAGTTCTCAATAAGCTACCATATTCCCAATGTCAACATTATGTACATTTCATGCAGTTACTAATGTCATTTTCTGAGACACTAAAAGTTACAGTCTATGTGCTGGATGACTGGGATACAATTTTTGGAACAGGCAGAGATTTTTTCTACACTTATACATGCAGATTGGGTGCATGGCCTAAAAAGCCTCCAATCAAATCAGTACCAGCACAACTTTCCCCACTGATTAAGTCAATCAGGGACTGAAAAGGACAGCAAACCTCCCTCTTGTGATGTAGTGTGGAATGCAAGTACATTTTGTAGAATAGTATATCTATATGCAATAGAAAAATGGAAAAATGCAATATTCATGTAATAAGTTCAGTTGGTTTGTCTATATGCAGCAACTAAAGAACAGCTGAATGGATTTTCATTAAATTTATTCTATGGAATTTCACCTACAATCTATTGACCATTCTAATTTTGATTCAACCCAGACAATAATAAAAACACATGCATTTTGAGTGTCAGTAATGCACAGCTCACTAAATATTTATGGGAGCAAAGAATGAAGAAATTCAAAACTATGTGCATGACTTATTTCCCTTAATTTGACAATGATCATTCTCTGAGGACATCTGAAGTTCTGCAGTATAAACCTCACATGATGCTGCCCGCACCTTCCACTACTTTTATTTAAATAACTATAGGAGTAAAATGTGAGGCCAAACATTGCATGTATGCTTAAATTTATTAATCTGCTTCTTGTCTCTGTCCCAAATTGTCATCCCAAACCAATTTAGCTTTAAGTCCATAAATCCAAATTCTGTACAAAATCTGGCTTACACTTAAGTACATTCCTGAATACTGTAAACTTTGAAATCTGGTATATTAAGATAATTATATGTCTCAATAAAATTTAACACATTCACAATTCAAAGAAGGTATAATTTGGAAGCAGTCACAGTTCCAGGACGTTCAAAATGCCTCTGTGTTTACTTCTGCATCAAAATACATTCTTGGTACATACACTGATCAATTATTTAAAACAAAATTATAGTGTAATTAGCAGTACAGTATACCAATAACCTAGTTCATAAGATCTGATTGTGATGATATGATCATGCTTTATTATTATCTTGTCACATGTTACTTCTGCTAATACATAACAGAGAAAATAATTAACATAGAATGGAAATTTTATGAGTTATTTCTGTTTATAAATCACACAGTAACTGATTAATTGTAACAGAACAGGAAATTTTTTATAAATAAAAATAACACCTAATATGCTAATAATCATTCAGGTAAAATAATGATTTTGAAATATCATACAAACATGAAATGTGTCCATCTTCAGTTATGTGCCTACAGAACCATCCGCCAATCAGCATCCCTCACTGCCAAATTGCCTTTCTGCATGTTTGCTGGTACAATTATGTACAAATATAACTGGCACATGGTGCGAACAACAGTAACACACATAACTCAAAGTTTTGTCACATCTGTATCAAATGTGGCTTGAAGATATACATCTCACGTACATCTCAGTCCGCTGACACTAATATCAGCAGCAAACATTTCAATAACAGTAGTGATTATAATAATAAGAGTAATAACAAGAAACATACAATATACTCATATCAGGCAATATATTAGTGGAATTAAAAAGATGAAGAGAAACTATATTGCAATGTTATATAAAGATGCTGTAAAAACGTGGAAAAAGTTAGTTTACCTTGAATGACTGCAGTAGACGAAGTGTTATGAAAAGAAAGTCAAGTAAGAAGAATCATAATTAGTGGTCTGTGCATGAAATAGTCTTATTGAATATAGGTTATGTTGTGCAATACGCGAAACATTGCTAGGGATGGAATGCATTCTTTCATTTTATGTGCAACTCAGTTAATGAAATTTGGCTATTCCTAAATTTGTAATACAATACAAAATATTTAGCAGCCATCATTGAAGGCTTAGAATAATTTCATACATTCTATAAATTTTGGTGAAACATTTTTATACAATTATTATCTTTGTTATAATTAACATTAAATATGAAAATAAAAATTTCAGCATTGTTGCTATGAAGCTTGTATATTGCCTGCAGTCTGCACATTCATCTTTAATTTAACTTCTGAGAGCCACTCCTGTGTTTGAACACAGACCAGAATTAAAAATTCAGGAAGTAAATTAGCAAACAGATATTCAATTGCAATCTTAATCCTGTGAACAGACAAGTGTCAGAAGGAAGTACCCTTCAAGACATCAAGAGATTAGATTAAATTCACAGTCTCCTCCTCATGGATCATTTGTAATATGAATTTTACCAGTGTAAAATGCAAAATCTAATATCAAATCATGTGGGAAAGGTTCAGGTTTTTATTAAGGTTGTAATAAGAAATTAAGTCCATGTTTTTCAATAAAACATGTCATTATGAAACAAGAAAATATAAACATCACATCTTAAAACTTTTAAGACTTGTATTACACGTGATTAACTGACCACCACCAGTGAGACAACAGAATTTCAATACAAACAAAAAGGTTTCTACATATTCAACACATTTCTAAATCATATTATTAAGTATTATTATTATTGATGATTAAACATTTAAATCAAGATGCAAATTTCAGCCAAGTGCCCATAAACAAAAGCAATGAAACACCTCACTAAATGCAATAAAAATTGTTCAGTCTTATCCCATCTCTAGCAACGTTGTATTGTACTGTAAGCTGTATGCACATGTATAGACTACTATGTAACTGTACTGAATGTCATATTATAGGGACTGCACTTGTAAAATATATTCTGAGTAAATGAATGTGTCCAAGTGTTCTTACTAAATCTTAAGGTACCATTTCCTCTCTCTTGTCAATCAAAAACAAATTAATTCTATTTGAACATGACAGCATTCAGCAGCCTGTCAGTTCCATCTAAGTGGAAGAACAGCACAAACAACTTAAAGTTCTGATGTTACATTATTCTGAGGGCTTTACTTATCTCTTGAATTATGAATGCCAGATAAAGAGAAGTACAAAACTGCTCATTATGAGGGTGGTGAAATGAACATACCACAGAAAGAATGTTCATAAGAAGTCAGCAACAATCCTAATTACCTTCATAACCACACACAATTTCTATGCTTCATTTCTCTCAAGGACTAAAGCTCCAGTCCACATACATTCCTGTATCTGAACTGATATTCTGCATCCTGCTTACACACCAGACAGAAAATTAAAATATTTCTCCTTTGATTAAATGTGTATGCTACTTTCTTGGTAGGCTTGTTGAAAATTTAAATCAAGAAAAACACCACAGAATGAAAGTGAACCACTTTTGGAATATGGCAAGTGTGTTATGGTAGAGCAGATATCCAACAAACATACTGGCAAAAGCTATGCTAACAGACTTCAAGCAAAGAGAAAAGAAATAAAATGAACTGGTAGGGTAATAAAGAACTCACTAACAAATTTGTGGCCACAGAAGTTCTGATGGCCACCACTGTGGTGCAGTTTTCAAGTGTGCTAGTTATTTTAATGAACTGTCATGTCTGATATTGGGTAGCTACAATTATATCCCTTCATACACCAACAAAAATTTTAGGTATTAAAATCCCATTTCAATGGTGCAGCATTTTCAGCAATTCACAGGACAACAGTCAAGAGAGGAACATGTGTTCCATGCCATCAATCAGTAATTTCAATCAATATAGCTAAAGCGGGAAGAGCAAGTAACCTGCATTCAGGAAATGTCACAATGAAAGATTCTGTGAAGTTTACTACAACCATTCTCTTGTGATATATTAGTGCAACAGGAGTTGGGAACCTGGCAACAAAACTATTTATACAATGAAGTGGAAGTGAAAGGAGTGTGTACTGAGTGACACAAAAGAAAGAGGCCAAACTTTAGGACTTTGGAAAAGAAGTGATTCTGACCACAAAGTGTTACATCAATGTGTAACTTCTGTGATAGTTATAGACTTAAGAGACATTCACTGCTGAAACAGTAACGGAAGTACGTAACTGTAAAGTCTAGGTTAAATGCTGAACCTAATTTAAACTTTGAAACACTTCATATTTAAAAACACAAAGTGGATTATTGATTTAAAAAAAAGCTGTAGATATTTAACAGCAGAACCACCTGAAGTTGCAGATATGTAAGAAAATTGTACATCCTATTCATAATTTCAAGATTCAAGGTCAAGGTAGAGAATAATTACTGAATTAATTTTCATTACAGACAAGTGTAAAATAAATGTTATTTCTGCCGCAGGTACTGGAATTTACAAGACAAGTACATCAAGGCAACAGATGAGTCACCCAGGCATACCCTCTTCCCATACAAGCATCTTATTCCAAGCACAATGACTTGTGACTTCTGAACACGATACAGTAAAACAAACGCACATAACTGTGGTGTACCATCACAAAAGATATGAATAACAGCTCAGTTTAAGATTAGGTGCCACATGGAAATTATCACAATAATCAACACATGATATAAGTACCATCACAGCAACAGTCTGTAGAGAAACCAGAAGGCCATGAGAGAAATCAGCATCTTAAGTAAAACAATTCACACTGATGGACCAAATATCACAACAATTTGTAAGTTTGATACATAAGTACCAATATAATTCAGAACCGTCCCTCACATAATTGCTACCTCAAAAAGCAGAGAAACTGTTATTATTTAAAAATGTATACTACACGCAATGTATGTAGAAAACCAATGAAAGCACTATGTTAAAATGTATTTTTATTCCATATTGCTTATCACCCCATGTGGTGGGTCCGTCACCACGGCATGGCACGTCCTCAGGTTGCAGATAGAGGAACGGCCTCCAATAAGGAGGGTAGCTGCGAGTAAATTGAATAAGCAGTCGCAGACAACCGACGAGGGGTGGTCCTCCAGCTTGGGGGTTGGGTGAGGTGCTAACAACCCTTCCCTGTAAAACACTTGTGTTAAGAAACAGTCACAAGTGGGATGCTTGCTCTGGAGACAAAACAATCCGGAGGTAAACTACTCCCCCACTCGGATCTCCAGGGGGGGGTGTTTCCAGGGGAAGCATCATGCAGCAGGCAAAGAGGGATGATAATAGGGACTTGGAACGTTAGGAGCCTGTATAGGGCAGGGTCACTTAAGGCAGCAGTGAGGGAATTAGTGAGGTATAAATTAGATGTAGTGGGTGTACAGGAGGTCAGGTGGGACAAAGGGGGCACAGTAAGAGCAGGGGATTATGAT
>Ga0123354_10015535_pt1 | contig 11895 bp, 11 predicted proteins | sample TergutLab28metaG_2_FD_97872 | JGI IMG/M metagenome (GOLD analysis project Ga0123354, IMG submission 97872) | Labiotermes labralis P4 segment gut microbial communities from Petit-Saut dam, French Guiana - Lab288 P4 | ecosystem: Host-associated > Arthropoda: Insects > Digestive system > Gut ... | reverse complement strand
GGCCTGTTCGTTTCGCAGCGCACAGGCAGCCACTCTGCTGGAATTTCATGTACCATTCACGAATTGTTTTGTCTGTAGGTGGTTCTGTGTGGTACATGATCCGAAACCTCCGTTGCACCGTCATAATTGACTCAGTTTTGGCAAATTCCAAGACACAGAACGCTTTCTTATTGACTATGAACGCCATTTTTCGTCACGACTACCCCCGAGCGGTGGAAACTGCAAGTACGCCAAGGCCCCTAGTACAAAAAGAAAACTTGGAGAGATTCTCTACATATTGATATGTTCCTTTATACCGTGTCTGTCTTGGTTGTTGCGCAGTCTAGTTCGGAAATCCCGGAGGGACTTATGAATAACCCTGTATATGAATAACCCTGTATATGAATAACCCTGTATATGAATAACCCTGTATATTAATGCCCTCGTACGTGTAGCCAGCGCCTGTTTTTATGTAGTCAATCCAACCTTGTTTCGTTGATCATCGAGGATTTCATGGTGTAATTCAAACCAATACACTGGATCCAAAGAAACTTTTATATATACGAACATGAACATATTAGAAGTTCACACCAGAGAAGAATCGCTCAGTGGACTCGAACATGAGCGTCTGTTCATATACTGAGCGGAGATTTTTTTCTCGCAATGGTAGTCCGTGCAGATAGTAGTAAGATGAATCCTAGGAAGTAAGTAGGTTTTAAGGAAACTGCGCGGGAAAAGCCATTCCTATTACTCTATTAACCCTTTTCTATCTACAACATGTTGTTAGAACGGTTCGTAACAGAAGGAAGGTAGTGTGAATTAAATTATAAAAAATGCATCAAGGAGACTCACTACCAACAAACTGCAAGGCAAATTTCACTTATGCACATATAGAGGAAACTACTCCAGGATAGTTCGCCTATTTCGTGTAGCTATCTTCAGACAGCACTGATATGCAAAGGACATATATGACGATAAACCTGAAATTCTTCGGCATTACTTACTTCCTTCCTTACTGCATGGAGCAGAGTCCTTAAGAAGTTAAACGGTTCTCAGCTAGTTGAGGAATTCCCCGCATTTTGTGGAAACCGAAGGTTCATTGCCGCATTTACAAGTACCCGACACCTGTCCTTGTACTGAGCCAGATCAATCCAGTCCATGTCCCACCATACCACTTCCTGAAGATCCATCTTACTGTTATCCTTCCATCTACACCTCGGACTTCCAAATTGTCTGTTTCCCTCAGGTTTCGCCACCAAAGCCCCCTATACACCTGTCCACTCCCCCACACGTTGTACATGCCCCGCCTATCTCATTCTTCTCGATTTGATCACCGAATAATATTTGGTGAGCAGTACAGGTTATTAAGCTCCGCACATCCTCAGGTTGCGGATGGAAGAACGTCCTTCACTATGGAGGGTGGCTAAGAATATATTGAAAAAGCAGTCGCGGACAGCCGACAAGGGGTAGTCCTCCAACTTGGGGATTGGGCGATGTGTTAACAAACGCTCACCGTAAAAACGGGCCATGTTTCGAAACAAATACTTGTGCCTCGGGCCTGGACTAATCCTTTGGTACAAATGAAGAAGTCTTAAAATATCCATTGTATATCATTGCTCCCTGATTGTAGCTATACGAAGTAGGAGAAGAATGTTGGAATTGTTTCCTTTTTATGTGGATAAGTCAAATTTGTTGTGCAGTTTGTTGGTATGTGACTCATTTATTATAGCTCGGAAGTTGTAAAATTCAATAACCATTGTTGCCGTGGAAAAGCAATTAGTATATAGCCTCAGTTATCCGGCATGCAAAGCGCATGCGCCCAGTTATGTTGTCATCTATGTTGTGTCTGGCTGTACCATATTTTTCCACGTTATCTTATGAATGGCACGATTTTTCCGAAAAGTTCTTGAAAATAAAATTTGTTTTTACTTTCTCTACGAATCTTATCTGAAACAGAATTCAGCTAGATATTATCATAACTGTACATGTCTTAATGTCAGAGTTTAAAGATCCTTAAATATTCTTGAAGGATTTTTGCTGAATACTCAAATATCAAATTTCGTGAAAATCCACCCATTGGGAGGGGAGTTGTTCCATGCAGCCCAGCGGACAGACAGAAATTACGCAGCTAGAAGTCGTTTTCCACGATTTTGCGAAAGCGCATATAAAGAAAAAGGAAATCCGTGTTTGGTAACAGAAGAACTTGAAGGTGTTTATCAAGGCTTTATGCATTGACCCGAAAAATCGTTAAAAAAAACTTTCGTCGCAGATGAGTACATCTTACTTAAGTCCATAAATAATTAAGGGTTATGAACTTGGATCTAAACCCTTGTCCTGTTTATGTACAGGGGTTTTCCTTATCCCTTTTAAATTGGGAAGAAGAAAACGCCATATAAAATCCTATTCCCTTTAAGTGGAAACATTTCTACCCAGGAGAAAAAATGTAAATGTGGATTAGGGAAGACCGGTTCGGTGTGTACATTACATTTCACAGAAAAACAAGTCACAAAAATGAGTCATTTCTTAGGTCAGCCGGCTCATTATGTTAAAGCTCAGTTTTAGTGCGCTGCTCAGCTAAACCTTCTGAGGGGGCTAATGTGTTTCTGTGTTTTGCACTTCGTCTCCTTTTCCAGCTAAGTGGGTGCAGCACAAAGTTGTTCTTACTAAACAATAATGTGTCGGACATTAGCTTGTGTTTGTAACAAATGCGTTGAATGTTCTGAGGTAATAATTTACTAATTACAAACAGTGAATTATTCTTGAAATGCACTGTTTCCAGGCAATGTTTCGACAATTATTGTGAATTCACCCTTGATAATTAGCGTGGTGGCAACAATCAAACCTAATAAATAGCTGATATGAACAACGATCTATCACAGACCTCAACAAAGAATATGACTAATTTTTCACAAAGTGCACTGTTGATTTATTTCAAACACATAGCGTGCAGTTACGTTATTATTACCTATAATAATAATAATAATAATTATTATTATTATTATTATTATTATTGCAATGTTACGATCATTATTTATCCGTTGGAAGCCCGTATTAATAGCAGTTCAGAAATCGAACCCAAGAGCTAGGATTATGGTAGGAGAGTAGGAGAAATTGGCGGATGAATGTGAGCATAAAATCATTTTCAGCTGGAAAATTCTTGATTCTAAAATGTAGTTACTCCTTGGAAGTGCCAGGAATTTTTACGCGTGTTTTTTTTAAAAATTTGACCCCTTCTACGCGGGGAAACGGATATCGAAAAGCGGAAAAATGTGGAGCTCCTGCAATACAAGAACCTAAAAAACCTATTAAGGGGGGATTGCTTTTTTGTCGCTGGTTTCACGTCTTTAATGATTAGAACGGAACTGACTTTTAGATCATTTTTACTTCAGTGATGAAGCAGCTACCTTCCTCTACACAGTCGGATGCCCTGTACGTATTAAAGTTCGATGAGGAAGGAGCAGTCACAAGGTCCCTTAAATGTCGCTCTTCAGTCTCCACTACTCCTTGGTTTTATTGATTTCATGTAGTTACCTCTGAATAGGAAATTATTGATGGGTGGATGTGAGGCTTAAAGTGAGCTAGGTCAGGAAACCTTGTTGAATTTGGGCGCCAGCAAGTTATAACACTTGCATTTAAGATGTGAACACGTGATGGAACGTGTTTATTGGACACAGTGGGTAATTACTGCAGGTAAACAACTAGTTAGATCGGTAAACACGAAGGTCTTCTCTCAGGTTAACACGCGGAGGAGATATCTGCAACGTCTGCAATCAACGAGTCCTACTTTTACCTGCAGTTGGCGCATACTTAACTTCCTTGGTTTATTGAGGAAATGTTTCACTCCTACTCTTTTGCAGTAATTACGTAATATAATAGCGCATCAAAATTGTGATCACTTCGAATAAACGCCGCTAGTTGTCACTTTGTTTACACACTTGGATAAACGTTAAAATTTTAACTTTACCTGTTTCGTTCAACGCGGATTACGTTTTAACCGTTTATTACACCTATTTTAATTACACAACTTTTAATTGAAATTTTACGGTAAACTCTCCAGGTCGATGGAGCACCAAAACTTTGCATCCATGCTACTCGAACTACCAACATGAATTGTCCTAACTACTAGTTCGCATCTCGTCACAACTTCCAAAGTCAAATTCCTCTTACCATATACCAGAAAGATTCTATTAGTCGCAAGAAAAATGTAGACAAACCTCTTGGGTCGAATTAAACTTTTTGGAAAACTAAACCTGATTGGTTACACTAATTTAAATCGGTAGACCTCAAATTTACGATAAACGAACATTCGGGGTGTTGCCTACTGATACGTCCCACTCGAGGAATTATGTCTTAAAAAAGTGCCAAGTGTCAGGTTTCACTAAAGAACACCCGAGGTGCAAGACTCCATTCAGCTCGACGGTTGATGGATGTTCTGCCCAGGCTTTTTCTTTTGAATACTTTAGTCGCTCACATTCCATCCGGCTGTCTTCCCTAGCTGTGTTTATTCTATAGTAACAAGTCCCTTTTCTAAGTGACCCAAAACGAATTTATTACAGTGAAGCCTGTTCAGGGTTTGAACCTCTATCGCCGATCCATTTTACGACTTGAACTTGAAAGGCCGATAAAGGGCTTTGTTCCATTTGAACAATAACGTAAACTGCCATTGCTGTAGGATGTGGCGTGATGACAATCCTCATGTTTTTCATGAAACCCCGTATGTTTTCCGAAAATTACAGTAAGATGTGCTATCTGACTTTGCCGAGTGACCGCGCTACAAGTCTTCAAGAAGGGGATTTGTACTCTGACATTAAATATGTCATTGTGATGTTATCAGACACAACCGTTAGTAATAAGCCTATGTAATTCAGTCTAAAAAATAAGTAATAATAATAATAATAACAACATTCAATTGCAATATTGGTCTACTCATGCGACACTCCATGAAGGCTAAGAGGGGATGTAGAAATATTATTCTGGGCATTCACAACCTCAGTGCTTAAAAGTCCGTGAGTGGTCAACGCCAAAACTCGGCCGCTTTGCCCCGGGAAAGAGACCCAGCACCCATTTGTCAGGATGATTTGTGGACCTCGGGGCCAGTCTGGACAGGTAGGGATAATCTTGCCGCCGCCGGGATTAGAACCTTGTACCGTCCAGCCCGTAGCGAGTCACTAGCCTGTTGAGTCATCCCGGCCGCTTTTACTCGGTAAGGAGGTTTAGTATTGTTGGTTTTAAGAAAGTTTTATCAGCATTAAGTGGAACAGTGGCTATGTTGAGAGACTATTCTGCGATTATCGCGTTTTGAACTTGCTTTATCAGAATATTCTTTGTATGGCGTGTTGAAAAGAGTGCTTATAATAGTCTCCACCATACTGGAAGACCTGAAAGGTCGCACACGGAATGGAATTTATATAAAAAATTTTAAAACATTACACCAGTTACATACGAATATGGTGAAGAGAGTTAGTGCAGCTATCGAAGAACAAGGCGGACATTGGCAAATTTTTGTTATAGTATTTTATAATTATTCGTTACAATTATTTAATTGCATAATCTTACTGTAGGCAAGAATTAATACATTTTTACGCTTTGGTTGTGCAACTTTCAATTGACCTATATAATCACACAGGGCTCTAGCAGTTGAAACTTACTTTCATTGAATTACTAAAAAACATCTTTGCTACAAATATTTTGTTTAGGTCGTACCCGAGATTGCCTATAAGGAAATTTAAGTTTTGTTATTAGACCTCGTGGCGTGCCATGCATCGGGCTCTTAGCTCTCGGCCTCTCGCAACGGAGTTCCAGGTTCAATTCCAAACCAGTGCATGTGGGATTTGTGGCGGATACAGTGGCACTGAGACACATTTTCTTCCGAGTGTTACCGATTTTCCTTGTGAGCGTTATTCCATAAATGCTGCGAGCTCATTCAATCCTCCCTCAGCGACGTCATACAAACTTAGCAATTGATAGTGTCGGTAAATAACGTACTTAAAAGGAACTGAAATTCCCACGGGGTCCACAGAATTTAGCCTCTGCTTAATGAAGCACTATAACGGCCTCCTTTACACCTGGTACCAGGTCAGTCCCGGGGGAAAAGCGGCTGGGGCGTGACCTCAACAACCCACTTCCATCTAGTTCCGAGGTTAAAGAAGTAGTAAAGTTATACATGTAATCCCCTCTGTGCATTCGTGGCAGGATATGGGGTGAATTTTACCTGTTGCCTTTAGTGAAGGACCACTCTACGAATATGTGTGAAGCACTCTAGTGAAGTTGGAAATCAGATTCATGTTTCGGCTGCTTTATCACAGAAAAGATCCACAGTTACCTGCCTGGTAGAAGGCTGTGCTTACCGCGGAATCTGTCTGGAGAGGTCACAAAGAGACAAATGTACATCACCACCAGGAATCCAAAAGGGTCCTTTGATCGTCCTTCCCGGAGCCTAGACACTATACTAAATGATCTAAATATTTATCCAAACAATGCAGTGTAAATTCTACAGATGTTAATACAGCAAGATAAATTCACAGTTCAGACTGCAACTACTTACATAAGAGGCGCGAATATCCTCGGACTTCTCGTATTTTACAGGCACGTATAGCAAGGAATTGTGAGACGCTCGACCTTTAGAGTACAAAAGAAGCATTCCCTTATGGGAGGCAACTGAATGTACATTACGTTACATTTCAGGGCCATAAAAGCGAAGTAGACATTTAACCAGTGGATGGGGAATTTGAAGTCCGTAAAACACGTCTGGCGTTCAATCGAAATGAATGTTTGACCTTAAGAATAGTTTCACGTAAAGAATGTAAATATATCTTTTGAAATTTGAACTGAATGTGACCCTGAAGACGCTACGGACAAAATGCGATAAAAGTGGTCAAGTTCACGCGTAGATAAATCAACAAATTAGAAATTTTGTATGTAGAGTGAAAATTATGGCGCGTTGGCTCCTTTTTTTTCTAGTTACGTCGAAAGACTTAAGTTATAATTTTTAACGAAGTCTTGTTTGGAGAAGCGTGTTCAATTATATTTTCATTAAATACGCTTTTCGTATGAAGTAAACTTATAAATTATGGTCTTATTAGACTTTGTTTAGACTAGTTATTGTTAATAATAATAATAGACTTTGCTAATCTTCGCTTATCTTTGGAAGACCACTATTGATATTACAAAATAATTAGGAATTTTGATATGTTATTTTGAATTATTTTTCTGTAAATCCGTAAAAACTACGGATATATTTTACCACGCATAAAATATGTTTTAAATTCGTATAAAAGTTTGATGTATTTCTTACACAGATAAATATTGCATTAAATACATTCGAGGTGCATGAGAAAACGAATATAGGAACTCAAAAAAATTCTCAGTTTTTTGTTAAATTTTAACAAACACTGAACAGATTTACCTGTCATAGTGAAAAGAAATGGGATAAAATTTCTTGGCATTTCCTTCAGCGATTTTTGAGTTGTTACACGCGTACAGGCAGATGAAAACGTGGAGCGGTTTGAACAAACCCAATACAGGAATGCAAATGCGGCTGAGGGCCTCATTACTACTTCATTAAACAATTAACTTTCCAAAAATAGATTCTATTTTGTTGTGTTTCCAACAAGTTAATGTTGAATGAGTTTTAAAATAAAATGTAATTTTGTTTCTATTTCGAACACAATACTTTAATGTTAATAAGATATTCAACGCTGTAAACATGAGATTCAAAAGTATAATCACCTACTAAACATTAATATTACAATTGTTTAATAATTTGTGGAAAATTTAGAGGGAAACGATGGTAGGCATGTGTACTTGCCACAGCAAGCGGAATCCGAATTTCGACGTTGTAGCGTCTGAAATATTGTTCGGGTGTGAAAATGTAGGAAATTTTTCACAAAGGGTGTGTTGGTGGTGGTGGTGGTGATGGTGGAGTGGTATTGGGGGGGTTTCTATGCGTAGGGTAATGTCATTTACCGTTTTCATCTCCGCATACCTGTGGGAGAGTTTGTGCATTACTTTCTATTCCTGGAAAATGATAGTAATACAGTTCCTGTTACCAGCGCTTGGATCGATTAGACCAGGGCTGACGAACCTATGGTACCTCTGCCCAAAATGGCAAGCGGAATGTTTTCCTTGGCAGGCGGTACTAATAGCTGTCCCAAAATATTTATTTCTTTTGCCCACCCAGATTCTGTATACTGCGAATCATGTGTGTGTGTGTGTGTATATATATATATATATATATATATATATATATATATCTGAATGCGTAGAGATTGTATATGGATTAAAATTGCTCTCAAATAATACTGAGAGTGAAATATTTTTACACAAGTCGGGAGCGGTGCGAGGTGTTGACTGGATATTTAACATTGGGGCGCAGGCCTGGAGGTGACTTGGCTAACAAGTGACATTGTACAAAAGGTTTTAAAATCTTCTTTTCAAACAGGATGTATTAGCAGCCCCAATTACTTCCATATATTCTTCCTTATCACATTCCTCAAGCAGGCCTTTGTTAGAAATAACATAATTTTTACTATGCATGAATTGTATAATTATTGTATAATTATAATAAGCATTAAAAATAACAATGTATTAATCAATAATAATTTTGAAAGTTTCCAAGACCTTATTTTGCTCTTCAAAATTCCCATGGGCACGCGAAAGGATTTCCTGGAAATTTGTAAACAATTAGCGCAGGCATCCTAAACAGGTTTCGCCAGTCCTCGACTAAGACTCTCATTTGTAAGGTGTGAACTTTTCTGATCTTTGTCACTCTAGTAACTGCTGCAACTAGGAAACCGTCTGCCGAAGTCTGATTGTGTGTCTGAAATTAGTTAGTGAGTGTGGAGGTAGAAACTTAGTTATACTGTAGCTAAATATTATTGTTTCATACAGAGAATGAGCAACTCTTTTATTAATTTTGGGAATAATGAAATTAGTTCTTGTGACAATATCGTATACCATACACGAAAGAAATAAATGAGTTGCTACAGTATCTAGTTCATTGAAGGTTGAGAAATTTATGTCCACCAATACAGATCTGTGCACAAACAAGGGTATCTTGTGTACCCTATGCAGAATGAGGAATATTATATATATAATTATAATATATATATAAATATAACCTAGTATAGTATATATATATATACACTACTATATTATAATATATTATAGTATAGTATATATATACTACATATATAGTACATATATACACTAATATACTATACTGTAGTATAGTAGTATATATATATATATATATACTGCTGTACTATATTACTACTTACAAGCTCGTATTGTAAATATTCAGTTGTAGGGCTGCGTTATATATATATTTATTTATTTACAATACGAGCCTGTAAGTAGTAATAAAATGACGAGTGTGTGGAAGAAATACATGTATATTGCTATGGAGGTGTTTGTTAAAAGTAATTTTGAGGTGAAAAGAAACACTAGTATAGTCTGCAGTTTTGTGACTGAAAGTGACTGAAATTGAAAAGTGACTATGCGAGTAGATGAAGACTGGTTATCTCGAAAGTGATTATGGGAGTACACAATAGGACTGATCATCTCAAAAGTGATTATGGGAACACACATGAAAATTGGTTATCTCAAAGTGTTTATGAGAGTAATCATGAGGATTGGTTATCTCAACGTGATTATGAGAGCCCACATGAGGATTCGTTACCTCGAAAGTTATTTTGGAAGTACACATGAAGACTGTTTACCTCAGTAGTGATTGTGGGAGCACGCATGACGACTGGTTATCTCGAAAGTGGTTATGGAAGTACTCATGAAGACTGGCTACTTCAGTAGTGATTATGGGAGTACAGTTAAGGTCCGGTTATCTCATATGTGATTGTGGTAGTACAAATGAGACTGGTTATCTCAAAGTGATCGTGGGAGTACAAGTGAGGAGTAGTTATCTCAGAATTGATCATGGGAATACAGTTAAGGACACCAGTTATTTGCTAATGCGAGTAGAATACTAGATTCCCATTCTAATCTATCTGCATTGTGATAGGCCAAATGTAAGCCCCTATGATATGCATAACATAGCTTTTCTTCTGTTGACATTCATCCAAAGAACGACGATTTAAGATACTGTATTTTTTTCAAAAGAACGCGAAAACTGACAACACTTTAAGGAAAAGCGACAATTCATCTTAACCGTATCAGCTTGAGAAAGACTAAAGTTTTGGAGAGGATGCGGAGGTAGAATGGAGGGTGCCGGATTCTAGTTGTAGATGCGCTTTGTTCACTGTAACTTTCCTTGAGATAAAGGAACACATCATTCACTGTATCCGGAAGAATCAAAGAATCAGCCATGACGTCGTTTCCTCCGAAGTGAGCATCAGTAATGGAAGTAAGATTGCAGAGATGCAGTATGAACTATCGGGAAACGTCTATTTTTTATGTAGTCAGCAAATGTGTGGACTGTCTGATGAATTTATTGAAAAATGCAGAGATAACGTAGAAAAATAAGACACGTGAAACAACTGTGTGATTATTTCATTAAATCTTGCAAAAATCCCCTTTTTTGACTTAAGGAGGCATATCCAGGTGCTCCAGAAATCATCACTGACAGATAAGGGCATAGTACATCGGTCAGCCACTAGCTGGCGAAGCACGCTCTCTTCTGAGTCAAAATGGTGAGATTTGCAAACATAACACTCTTTTGTGTTTTGTTGTGCGCGTTATGTGAGATTCGCTTTTTTTTATTGGCAGATCTGAAATAACAAAGCATTTGGGGTATGTTTTACTCAGACTCTGTGAAACTGCATCAGAAACACAAGACACGATACCTGGTTTTACTGATACAACCCAGAAAACAACCATAAGTTCTCTCAATGGTTAAGCTCGTTTCCTCACTTTAGAAGATATGGATGCAAGTCAGTTCGAATTTCAAGACCATGTGGTTGATATTTTTGTAATGTGATAGCATCAGTCATCACGAATGTGTTTCCCAAGGCCAAACGGTTAACCAACGTTCATGCTGGGACTTTGTGACGCGTGAGGGCGAGTACGCTGAAAACATCCAGAATAATGGCGAAAAGGGACCGTTTGATCACAGTAAGAACAAGCTCGCGCCCACTGCTTTGTCGGAGCAGCGATTTTTATCCTCTAAAAATTGGATACCACAATTATTCGCCAGGTTTGGCCCCTCAGTGATATCTATTTTTTACCGAGAAAGAAGACGCAGCTATGATGGTTTCGTTGAGCGGATGTTGCTGATACTCAGAAAAAATCGTGGATGTCCTACACGCGAATAAAAAAAAAGTAATTTGCATCTTTTTTTCTCTCAATGGCAGAAACCTGTGCATTTTGGATAATCCGGAATAGGTCTTAGTCGAATGGGAAAACAACGGCTAAAAACGAAATTAAACGTACTTTTCGCTGTGGACTCAGTACGGGTACTTTAGGATAAGGCCGCCTGCACGTTTAATCAATATATTAATAAGAAAACCAATTTAAATCTCCATTGACGAGGTGTGGCAATAAAGAAACCGGATTGCTTTTATTACTCATTTCCGGCCACGTCGATGACGAAGAGGAGGGTAGGACATTGACCCGTGGACTTCCCTCTACCTTCACACAAAGGTTCATTCATGCGCATCGGTTAGTCTGGCCGTGACCGTTGTTAGAAGCGGATCGTGTGTCTGAACTCCGTCGGAATAATGCTGAGTGCTAATGTAGAACAACGTATTAACATCAAATTCCTCACAAAACTTTGAAAATCTGCCACAGAAACTTACAATTTGTTGACAGAAGTGTATGGTGATCAGTTTCTATCTCGCACGGAAGTTTTCGAGTGGTTTAAGCAGTTTAAGGAGGGTAGGGAATACGTCGGGGACGATCCAAAATCGGGCCGTCCTTCCACTGCGAAAACTCAAGAGAATGTGGAGAAGGTCGCTAGAATTGTTC
>Ga0123354_10015532_pt1 | contig 11896 bp, 11 predicted proteins | sample TergutLab28metaG_2_FD_97872 | JGI IMG/M metagenome (GOLD analysis project Ga0123354, IMG submission 97872) | Labiotermes labralis P4 segment gut microbial communities from Petit-Saut dam, French Guiana - Lab288 P4 | ecosystem: Host-associated > Arthropoda: Insects > Digestive system > Gut ... | reverse complement strand
CTTTTCCCCTGATACCCGCAATTACATACAAAGCGCGTCGCCGACTTTCAACACGAGAAATATACTCAAATATTGGCTTTAAGTCGCTTCTCGCTTCGGGCGTCCAATATACAGAATACTTATCTACCACATCTCAATCTCTTTTTGCAATTCCTCATCTGTAATAAGTTCACCCCTTTCAGCCTGTTCAATTGCCTTTTCAATCTTTGCAATATATTGTTTTTCTGTAAGAGGCTGTCCGGCGGTTGTGTATGCTACAATGTTACTATTTTCGCGCAACTCTTTTTGCATACGTTGGTACAATCTTTCCTTATCGGTATCCGATAAAAGCAGGATTTGACTGTAAATATTATCTATATTCACCTGTGGCATGATAAAGTGTTTTATAATAATTCGTATTCAACTTGTTTTCTCTAATGCAAAAGTAAATATTTTTATTCAGATTTATACCGTATTCCTCAACTTTTTTAGGACCTATTCGATTGTTTATCGAAATTCTTTCATAAAACGCATTTATCTCATTTTTTACAATGTTAAAACTTTTGAATCTGTCTCTTTCTTCCATGCTACAAAGGTAGCATATTTATTATTTAGTGCGCTCTAAACGGCTATTCCGATTTTTTTTTGTAAAATTTTTGCAGATGCTTACAGAACAAAGGCTTATACTTCTTTGTAATTCAACTAAACTTTTTTAGTACTTAAGATGGGTTTTGTAGGTTAGGGGATGGTAAAAATAGCTATTTTTCCGTACTTTTTTCCGTACCTATAAAATATAAATCCCTGTAAATATTTAATTTACAGGGATTAAAGTTGTCTCACCAGGACTCGAACCTAGGCTGGCTGAACCAAAATCAGATGTGCTACCACTACACCATGAGACAATCATTATGCTTTTGAAAAAAGCGCTGCAAAGGTACAAGTTTTTGTCGAATATGCAAACTTTTTACGAATGAATCTTATTTCGCTATCAACAAAAAGTAGTTTTTCTTGCCTTTTTGAATTAGTAAATATTTGTCTCCCAACAAATAAGACGAATCAATATTTACATCGGGCGACGTCAGTTTTTCTTTGTTGAGGCTGACTCCTCCGCTTTGTACCATCTTGCGCATCTCGCCTTTGGAGGGAAAAACCGCCGCCTTTTCTACTAATAAATCAACCGCTTTTATTCCGACGGCTAATTCTTCTTTCGCTATTTCATATTGAGCTACTCCCGAAAAAACATCCAACAAAGTGGTTTCATCCAATTTCTTTAATACTTTGGATGTTGAATCTCCAAAGAGAATTTGCGAGGCTTCAACAGCCGCATCGTATTCTACCTGCGAATGTACCATCAATGTCACTTCTTTTGCCAAACGCTTCTGCAACGGACGCAAATGAGGCGCAGCCTTTTGTTCTGCAATCAGGGACTCAATTTCTTCACAAGGTAAAGCGGTAAAAATTTTAATGAATTTTTCGGCGTCGGCATCGCCCACGTTTAACCAGAATTGATAGAATTTATACGGACTGGTGTAACGTTTATCCAACCAGACATTTCCCGATTCGGTTTTGCCGAATTTACCGCCGTCGGCTTTGGTAATCAACGGACAAGTCAAAGCAAAAGCGTCGCCATTCGCTTTTTTACGAATCAATTCCGTCCCGGTAGTAATGTTTCCCCATTGGTCGGACCCGCCCATTTGCAAACTGCAGCCGTAGTTTTCATACAGAAACAGAAAGTCATAAGCCTGAAGCAATTGATATGAAAATTCGGTGAACGACATTCCTTCGTTCGATTCGGAACTCAGCCGTTTTTTAACCGAATCTTTCGACATCATGTAATTAACGGTAATGTATTTACCTATATCGCGTATGAAATTTAGGAAGGAATAATCTTTCGTCCAGTCGTAATTATTGACCATAACGGCTTTGTTAGGAATATCTGATTCAAAATCGAGGAATTTGGACAATTGCATTTTAATTGCTTCTTGATTACTTCGCAATGATTTTTCATCCAGCAGATTACGTTCTTGTGATTTCATCGACGGGTCGCCAATCATTCCTGTAGCGCCGCCAACCAAAGCAATCGGACGATGCCCTGCCCGCTGGAAATGTTTCAACATCATAACTCCTACTAAATGACCAATATGGAGAGAATCCGCCGTCGGGTCAAATCCAATATATGCCGAAGCCATTCCTTTTTGAAGTTGCTCTTCCGTACCAGGCATAATATCGTGGATCATGCCTCTCCATTTTACTTCTTCTACAAAATTCATTACACGTTTTCTTTATTAAATCGCGTGCAAAGATAATACATTTCATCCATTTGTTTGTAAATCCCGATAATTTCATGTAAGTTTGTACCGGATAATAATATAAAAATCATTGTGAGAAAAAGTATTCTTGTTTTAATTTTATTCTATTTGATTATATCGGCAAATATTTTTGCCCAGAAATTCAGAACCGGCGCATTATCCGATAAGGTAAAAACCCTTCGCGTGGGGGTGATGGACGATATCTACGCCGCTCCCGTCATTGAATTGGAAGGCAACCGTTTAATAGAAATCAGTTTTGATATGCTCGAGCCTGAGCCGCAAGTTTATACCTACACGGTAACGCATTGCAATGCCGATTGGACTCAGTCGCAATTAATTCAATCAGAATACATGCGAGGATTTCAAAATCGTATTATTGAAGATTATGCCGTATCGTATAATACTACCATGCAATATGTAAACTATCGCCTGACATTTCCTAATGATGACGTATACTTAAGAGTATCGGGAAATTATGTGATTCAGGTATTTCCAGAACACAGCAATAAACCGATTCTGTACGCCTGCTTTTCAGTCGTTGAACCGACTACTCCCATAGCTATGCAAGTTACTTCACAAACCGATAAAGGAATGAATAGTTCTTATCAACAGGTGAATTTTTCGGTAAGTTATGGAAACGAGGTGAAAACGCCCATGCAAGATTTGAAGGTATACGTCCGGCAAAACAACCGCATCGATAATGAAGCGGCGTTGGTGAAGCCCTTACTTGTTCAAAACAACAAACTTATATTCGAACACAATCCCGCGCTGATTTTCGATGCAGGTAATGAATACCGTAGTTTCGAAATGATTACGCACCAATATACCGGATTAAATATTGAAGCTGTTGAGTTTCATGCGCCTTATTATCATGTTATTTTACAACCGGGATTAATCCGCAGTCAACGTCCTTATTCGTTTATGGAAGATATCAACGGTAGATTTGTCGTACGCACTTTATCCGGAATAGATTACAGTTATGAAGCCGACTACCAGATTGTTCATTTTTATCTTCCTTGTGAAAAACCGTTTGCCGATAATGTATATATTCTCAGCGAAGCTTTTAACAACCTTTTGGATGAGCGGAGTCAAATGGATTATAGCGCTCAGGATAAAGGTTATATCAAAACGGTATTATTAAAAGAGGGGTACTACAACTACCTTTATGTTACGAGAAAAAACGAACAATCGCCTGGTAGCGCCGCTGCAATTGAAGGTAATTTTTATCAAACGGAAAATGAATACAGCGTAATGGTTTATTTTCGACAGATTGGCGAACGGTATGACCGCTTGATTGGGGTTAAAACAATTCAATATAAATAAATGCTTTTCTACGCTCCGGATATAGCATTGAATTCGTATCTTCCTGAAACGGAAGCGCATCACTGCCTGAAAGTATTAAGGATGCAAACGGGAGATACGCTTCGGATAACCGACGGAAAAGGTTTTTTTTATCAAGCAGAAATAGCTGAAACAAGTTACAGGGGGATTGCAGGTCAAGCCCGCAATGACAAAATGTTGAACTATTGCAAAGTTCATCTGTTGGAAACTATTCCTCAACATCCGCTTTGGAAAGGAAGAATAGAAATAGCCATGGCGCCTACTAAAAATCCTGATCGCATTGAATGGTTTGCAGAAAAAGCAACTGAAATCGGGATAGACAAAATCAGTTTTCTCCGTTGCAGGTTTTCCGAACGGAAAGAACTGCCAACCGGACGCATCCGTAAAATCCTGATTTCAGCCATGAAACAATCGGAAAAAGCCCGGCTTCCGGAGTTGCAGGAAATGACCGGTTTCAAGGAATTTATCCGGCAGGATTTTGATGGGCAAAAATTCATTGCGCATTGCTATCCTGAAGAAAAAATGCCATTGACACAGGCCTATCGCAGAAATGAAAATATATTAATACTGATAGGACCGGAAGGCGATTTTAGCGAAGAAGAAGTCGCAATGGCAAAAGAACATGGGTTTATTCCCGTTTCGTTGGGTGAAAGTCGGTTGAGAACGGAAACCGCCGCTCTGGTCGCCTGCCAGATCGTTCATATCGTTAATCAATTACCTCCAGCCATTTAACTGGAAGTTAGGAGTATCAAAGTATCCTTTAGGAAATTTAAGAGTAAAAAATGAACAGTATAAAAAAAATATTATTGAGAATTCTTCGATGGATACGAAATCTGTTTTTAACGCTTTTTATCCTGAGTTTGTTTTTTGTACTCCTTTACAAATATGTTCCGGTCTATTATACTCCCTTGATGCTGACGCAGTCCATTGAAAAAAAAACCCTGATTACCCATCAATGGGTTCCCTTGTCTGAAATCTCGCCTAACCTGACTCAAGCAGTCGTTGCCTCGGAAGACAATCTGTTTCTTATTCATAGCGGCTTTGATTTCGACCAGATTGAACTCGCTCAGCAAGAAACGGAAAAAGGCAGAAGGCTGCGTGGAGCAAGTACGATTTCCCAACAAACGGCAAAAAATGTTTTCCTTTTGCCGGCTCGTTCCTATATCCGGAAAGGACTTGAAGCCTATTTCACCGTTTTGATTGAATTGGTTTGGGGAAAGGAACGCATCATGGAGGTTTATTTAAATTCGATAGAAATGGGCGATGGCATTTTCGGCGCACAAGCCGTAGCGCAAGCACATTTTCAAACGACAGCCGATAAATTGACCGTACCGGAAGCTGCCTTGATAGCGGCTTCCCTTCCTAATCCGAGAGTATTAAATTCGGCAAAGCCAAGCGCTTATATGTTAAAACGGCAAGTAAACATCACCTCGTTAATGTCTAAAATAATGCCGATTGATTTTGATAATCCACCCCAAAAAGAGAAAAAGAAGTGACAGATTTAACATTCATCGATTGGGGGCTTATTCCTTATTCAGAAGCTTATAAAAAACAAAATGAATTGTTTGAAGCGGCTATCCGGCAAAAATCGGAACAAAAAGAAACGCAACAAACGATTATTTTTTGCGAACATCCACATGTAATCACGATAGGTAAACACGGTTCGGCAACTAATCTTCTCTTTCCGGAGAAAACGCTGAAAGAAAAACAAGTCGAATTGTATCCCGTTGATCGTGGCGGAGATGTTACCTATCATGGTCCCGGACAGCTGGTCGGTTATCCGATAATCGATTTGGAAGCATTTCATATAGGATTAAAAATGTATATTTTCCGTTTAGAAGAAATAATCATCCGATTATTAGACCAATATACACTCAAAGGCGAACGGCTCGATAAAGCTGCCGGCGTCTGGCTTGATGCCGGAGACCCGCCAAAAGCGCGAAAAATATGTGCGATTGGCGTCAAAAGCAGCCGGTATGTTACGATGCACGGTTTTGCATTGAATGTATCAACGGATTTGTCTTATTTTGGATTGATTAATCCCTGCGGTTTCAAAGACAAAGGCGTCACCTCCCTCGAAAAAGAGTTGAATGGTAAAGTAGATTTTGAGGAGTTAAAAGACAGATTAAAGTATATTTTTAGAGAAACGCTAATGGAGGGGTGTTAGAATACGTATTGCGAAAAAATACAAAACTACATTTTCATTTGTATTTTTCATAATTATCACTTATATTTGCATCATTAATTTGCCGAAACTAAATAAAAGAGATTTAACTATGGAAACATTATTGCATTATGTGTGGAAACACAAACTGTATGAGAACGAAACATTGCTGACGGAAGATGGAATTTCTTTCGAAGTAATTGATTCCGGAATGCATAATACGAATGCAGGACCGGATTTTTTTAATGCTAAAATCCGGATGGAAGGTAAAACCTGGGTTGGAAATATCGAAATCCATACGGCTTCGTCCGATTGGTATAAGCACCAACACGAAAAGGATAAAGCGTATAATTCCGTTATCTTGCACGTTGTAGAAACTGTTGATGCCGACAATATTTGCGACGCAACCGGTCGAATAATTCCTCAATGGAGAATTAAAATTCCCGAACGGATTCAATCAAGTTTTTTATTTCTGATAAATAACGATGCTTCTATCCCTTGCTTGGGAAAAATCAGAGAGATTCCGGAGGTATACCTGACCGACTGGAAAAATGCATTGCTCTTTCAACGAATGGAACGAAGAACCAATACTTTACTCGATCTACTCCATGAACGCAAAAACGACTGGAATGAAGTGTTTTATATCACTTTATCCCGCAACTTCGGATTCGGAATCAATAATGATGCTTTTGAACGATTGGCTAAAAGTTTACCTTTGCGGATTATTCGTAAACATCAAAATTCGAGCATGCAAGTGGAAGCTTTATTCCTTGGACAAGCAGGACTTTTGGAAGAGGCTGATCCGGAAAGTGATACTTATTATTCAGAACTTCAAAAAGAATACGCTTTTCTTAGGAAAAAATACCGGCTAAATCCGCTTGATTCACATATCTTCAAAAGTCTGCGTATCCGTCCCAATAATTTTCCCCATATTAAAATCGTCCAGTTGGCAGAAATTATCAGAAAAAAACAAGGATTATTCTCCAATATTATCACTTTTTCGGAATTGGAGTCCTTGTATTCGCTCTTAATCTCCGAACCGTCGGAGTACTGGTTAACGCATTACCGGTTTGGAAAAACTTCAGGCAAAAGAATAAAAAACTTAGGTTTGTCAGCTATTCAGCTGCTGATAATCAATACGGTTGTTCCGGTATTTTTTGCTTACGGTAAAAATAAAAATTTGGAAACTTATATCGAATCTGCACTACGGTTTTTGGAATCGCTGAAACCGGAAAATAATTCCATTATTACTACGTTCTTACGTTCGGGTATGAAGATCCAAAATGCAGGGGACACGCAGGCGTTAATAGAACTCAAACGGGAATATTGCGAACAAAAAAAGTGCATTTATTGCCGGATAGGACATCAATTACTTGCGAAAGAATCGGAAACTTCGTATTTTTGCGGTCGAAAAGAATAATAAATGATGGAAAATTATTAAAAAAATGAAAGAGACAGAAAGAATTAAAAGAATGAAAAGAGTGGTAATTCCATTTCTATCAATACTTTCATTCCTGTTCTCCATATTCTTTTTCCCTATCCTTTTTCCTTCCTGCGCCAGCATCGGATCGCCTAACGGAGGTAACATCGATACAATTCCGCCGGTTTTTGTTCGCAGTAAACCGGCGCCTAATTCCATTCATTTTAGCGGCAATAGGATTGAACTTTTTTTCAACGAATTCATTTCTATTGATAAACCTACGGAAAAAGTAATTATCACGCCGCCTCAAAATAAAATGCCTGTCATTCAGGCGATCGGTAAAAAAATATCGATACAATTGAAAGATTCCTTAATCAGTAATACAACTTATACTTTCGACTTTACCAATGGAATTATTGATAACAATGAGAAAAATGCTATCGAAGGATTTACATTTGCTTTTTCCACAGGCGATGTAATCGACTCGTTGGTTGTTTCGGGATTGGTGTTGAATGCTGAAAATTTGGAGCCAATGCCCAATATTATGGTGGGATTGCATTCTAATTTAGCCGATTCGGCTTTCACAACCTTGCCCTTTCTTCGAACGTCGATGACGAACGATCAGGGACAATTTTGGATTAGAAACGTAACGCCGGGAACCTACCGGATTTATGCGCTCAACGATCAAAACCGGAATTATAAATTTGACCAGGTGCAAGAAGATATCGCTTTTTGTGATACATTGATTACGCCCGGTTTTGTTCCAGCAGTACGTATGGATACTATCCGTAAAGACAGCTTAACCATTGACACCATTAAAGAAGTTCCATATACCCGTTTTATTCCGGATGATATTGTCTTGTCTCTATTTAAAGAATCAAAAGAAAGACAATATCTTACCAAGTTTGAACGTCCGGAGGATCGACAACTGGTTATTCGATTCAATTCCGCGCAAGGGTTGCCGCCAAAACTCCATTTATTAAACGATTCTCTTCGAGACGAGACGCCATCCGATTGGTTTGTTCCCGAATATTCCAGCGACCGGAAAAACATTCTGTATTGGATTACCGATTCACTTATATATAAACAAGATACTCTCCTCGTAAAAGCGGATTATTTAATGAGTGATTCGATATATAATCTTATTCCTGCTGCGGATACCCTCCGTTTTGTATATAAACGCAAGGATGCTGCAAAAAAAAATAACCAAAAAGGAAAAGACTCGGCGCCTAAAATCGATTTTCTGAAAATCGACTGCTCTGCCAAAAGCCTAATGGACGTTTTCGATACATTAAAAATCACTTTCTCTGAACCGGTAACTGATTTTGATTTTGATAAAATACAAATCCAGCAAAAAGTAGATACTTTATGGAACGAAAAAAATTTCCCAATTGTCCGCGATACACTTAATCCTCGCGTCTTTTATATTGAACACGACTGGCCCTACGAACATGAATACCGGCTTATCATCGATTCAGCGGCAATCTTCAGCGTCTACGGCAAATGGAATGATTCCCTTAAAACGCAATTCAAATTTAATTCGGATAAAGAATACGGAAATCTTTACGTAAATATTATCGGAGGAGAAGGTCCCGGATTGGGTGAATTGTTAGACAAGTCCGAGAAAGTAGTACGACAATCTCCATTGACAGATGGAGAATTAGTCTTTGAAGATTTGAAACCCGGAGATTATTTTTTGCGCTATATTGAAGACAGAAACGGAAACGGAAAATGGGATACCGGTAATTACGCTGAAAATCTACAGCCGGAAAAAGTATATTATTATCCAACTGCATTGACTATTAATAAATACGGAAGTATTGAACAAGATTGGGATATTAAGCTAATCCCGATTGAAAAGCAAAAGCCGTTGGATATCACAAAAAATAAACCGGCAGTTAAACGTCCAAAAAGGACTCAACAACAGAATCAAAACCGGCAACAAAGTTCCGGACGATCCAACTCGATGGGTGGTCGGTCAATTCCGGGACTCGGAAATCGTATACCGGGTATGTAACAAAAAACAGAAGAAATGAAACAGTTTTTTTTGATATTATTTTTTCTATTGTCGCTTATCTCAATAAAAGCAAAAAATTTCCCTTTTCAAGCAGGCGAAGAGTTGAGATTTGATATTCACTATAAATACGGACTGGTTATGCTGAAAGCAGGAACAGCCAATTTTAAAATCGTGAAAAGTAGCTACAACAATAAAAACGCATTTTTATCGACCTTGGATTTTAAGACCACGGCTTTCTTTGACAAAATATTCAAAATGCGGGATACATTGAGTTCCTATATTACTGACGACCTTCAGCCTCTATATCATATACGGTCAGTGCATGAAGGAAGTTATCATTTCACAGAAGAAGTTTTTTTCAACAGCTTCAGTAGCTATTACTCCGAAGTGCGCGTAAAAAGACAATCCGGGGAAATTCTCAGATTTGATACAATCATGACTTCCAATTCAAAGACTTATGATATGTTAAACCTCATTCTTGCTATTTGTTCGCTTGACTATTCCCCTTCTAAATTAGGACAGACGGAAACGATTTCCACCTTTATCGGAAAAGAGAAAAAAGTCGTAACCATTCATTATGACGGGCAATCAATTGTAGAAAAAAGCGATACGCTTAAGTACAAAACATCTAAAATTTCATTGGATTTTTCCGATTCGGCTTTTAACGAATCGAAAAGCGCCGTAGAAATATGGATGAGCGACGACGAAAACCGGATTCCCATAAAAATTCGAGCAAAGCTACGTATCGGCGCTGCAGAAGTCTACCTGTCTTCATGGGAAAAATTGAAATATCCTTTATCGTCGGAAATCAGAATTCCTGTCAAATAAAAGATTATTGTATGGAAATACCAGGTAGCAACGACAATCCGTTTCAATATCACAAAGAAATTGCAGCTACTATCGGCTTTTTTGACGGGGTGCATGTAGGGCATCGTTTTTTGCTTAAACAACTGAAAGAACAAGCAGATGCACGCCAGTTGCCTTCGGTGGCAATCACTTTTTTTCAGCATCCGCGCAATATACTGCAACCTAAATCCCACCCAAAACTACTCAATACGTTCGAAGAAAGAATTGAACGTTTGTCCACGTCTGGAATTGATCATTGCTTGCCGATTGATTTCACCTATTCGCTTTCCCAATTAAGCGCTCAAGCGTTCATTCAAAAAAAATTAAAAGAAGAATGGCAAGTCAAATTGTTGCTTATCGGCTATAATCATCGCTTCGGGAAAAATCGGACAGAAGGATTCGATGACTATGTTAAATATGGCAAAGCATGCGGAATGGAAATTTTACAAGCATTGGAACTACCCGGTATTTCGGTAAGTTCTACGCATATTCGCAACTGTTTGTCGAAAAAAAATCTGAGAGAAGCCAACCGGATGCTTTCTTATTTCTATCGCTTGGAAGGAAAAGTCGTAGAAGGAAATCGCTTGGGGCGGGTAATTGGCTTTCCGACAGCCAACCTCGACGTTATCGATAAAAATAAAATCATTCCCGGCGAAGGAATTTATGCAGTTTGGGTTTACTGGAAAAAGAAAAAATACAGAGGTATGGCGTATATCGGAAAACGACCCACTGTTACAATTCACGGTGAAAAAAGAATTGAGGTGCATTTATTTGATTTTTCCGGTGATTTATACGGCGAAACGCTTCAATTGGAATTTGTAGAATTTATACGGGAAAGCGTACAATTCGACAACTTGCTTGAATTGAAAAAACAACTTTTTGTCGACAGAGACACTGCCATTAATGCATTAGATGTATCTGTAAAATAAAGATAATAATTTTTATCCTCCTCATCAAACGCTTTTAGCTTCGACTTACCTTACTTTTAACCAACCACGCTTAAATTTTTACAAGCTTTCGTTTTCATAATTATGAATAATTTGTACTTTTGTACTTAATTACAATTATTAGGGAGTAAAATTTAATACAGTATGTTACGAAAAATAAGACAAACGCTTGCAGTAGTCAGTTTTATCCTGATTACGCTATTATTCCTTGACTTTACAGGAACATTGCACGCATGGTTCGGTTGGCTGGCAAAGATTCAGTTCTTCCCTGCCATTCTTGCGCTTAACGTAGCGATAATCGTGTTCTTAGTACTTTTAACACTTTTATTCGGAAGGATTTATTGTTCCGTAATATGTCCGTTGGGCATCTTTCAGGATATTTTTGCATGGTTCGGACGGAGACGTAAAAAACTCCCCTACTCCTATTCACCGGCTAAAAATTGGCTGCGTTACGGGATTCTTTCACTTTCTATTATTTTTTTTATTTCCGAAATTGCTGCCTTAGTAGCTTTGCTCGACCCTTACGCCGCATACGGACGCATCGCCGACAGCCTCTTTCAGCCGCTCTGGAAATGGGGTAACAACTTATTGGTGCATTTTGCCGAACATGCCAACAGTTACGCTTTCTATAATACGGATGTATGGCTGAAGAGTTTACCTGTACTTATCGTCGCCATTATCACGCTACTTGTACTTATTGTTTTGGCTTGGCGGAATGGACGCACCTATTGTAATACGGTCTGCCCCGTTGGTACGGTATTGGGATTTATTTCCCGTTTTTCGCTTCTGCGCATAATCATTAATGAAGATAAATGCAACGCATGTATGGTCTGTTCACACAACTGTAAGTCAGCGTGCATCGATTATAAGGAG
>Ga0123354_10015531_pt1 | contig 11896 bp, 3 predicted proteins | sample TergutLab28metaG_2_FD_97872 | JGI IMG/M metagenome (GOLD analysis project Ga0123354, IMG submission 97872) | Labiotermes labralis P4 segment gut microbial communities from Petit-Saut dam, French Guiana - Lab288 P4 | ecosystem: Host-associated > Arthropoda: Insects > Digestive system > Gut ... | reverse complement strand
CATTCTTCTCGATTTTATCACCCGCACAATATTGGGTGAGGAGTACAAATCATTTAGCTCCTCGTTATGCAGTCTCCTCCATTCCCCCGTTACCTCGTCCCTCCTAGGTCCAAATATTCTCCTGAACACCGTGTTCTCAAACACCCTCAGCTTCCTTTCCTCCCGCAATATCAGCGACCAAGTTTCACACCCATACAAAACAACAGGCAAAATTATATTTCTATATATCTTGATCTTTAAATTTTTGGATAGCAACCTGGAAGACAAAAGGTGTCTGTTGTCTGTTAGCTAAACTAACTAGGCGGGGTATAGGTATAGATCTACACGTTCTTAACTGCTGTGGTAGACGGAGTTGAGTGGTAAACCTCACACCCCGGCAGCTTTGCCCCCGGGAAAGTACCCCGGTACACTGACGCCGATTGAGGGCCAGAGCCAATTTGAAAGTTGTGCAGAAGAGACAAATATTTTGCTTCTACTGGAATTCTTACCCTGTCTATACCGGCTCCTCTTAATCACCATAATCTTCAGCACCGACATCTTGCAGAGTATGGCAGTGACGATGCAATTTCATCCGAAATCAAAAGCTTCAAATATTTCGTAGCATGTTCTGTACCAACTTTCAATTCACCTGCCTTATATCGCACCTGAAATAAATCTGTAAGTTAGCTGTTTTTGGTCTGTCTAAAGCCTGACATGGCACTGAGAATAGTCCTCACATTTCCAGAAGCCTAGCCTTAGTAATCTGAGCCTAATAAAAACATATCTGCGACCAGCATTAACCCAGGAAGACGACTGTAATTCGCTTCACTTAGTCTATATGGAAGAGGAATTGATACGGAAGATAAAGTGTTATGATGTTATCGACAAATTTGTTTATTCTAAGGAGAAGGCGCGTGCAACACAAATCTTATGTCCTACCCACGCTTTATTGTCAAAGCTATTAAAAAGCGAGGGATATGATGAGGCCATTCTTTATCGCCTAATCAGTTGCTAATTAACAGCAGGACAAACCCATTAAATAATCTCAGTGGGCAAGTGAAAGAAGAGATAAAGCACGTTGCATCAATAGCACGAAGAGCGGATTTTGTAAAGAGAAAGGGATAAAATAATTACAATTTGTTAAGTAATTAAAAACACACTAAATTCATGAACTGCCAGCTACCTTTCAGTCCACAACCTTCTGACTGCCAGTTTGTTGTAAAAAATAAAAAATTATGAAGACTGAAAAATACAGAAACGTAATTTTGGCTGTTATTTAACATTTTGACGCCTAATGTCAACTATAGCGGTCGTACCGCACCGCTAACCTCTAAAGTTGCAATTTATATATTTATTCAACAAATATAGGTACTGAATATTTTAAACACGGTATATACTCTCCGTCTTTTTCTCTTCAAAATGCAATTTGTTTCATAATTCTAGTGTATTTGGTGCCTGTATTATTCACATTTTATATACAGGTGTGCTAAAATTTAAAAAATAATTCCGGCGCCAAAAGGTTAACACGAGTGGTGAACTTGGTCTCTCGCAGTGGGAGAAGAACAAGGACAAAGGGTCTGTATGAACACTGTAATAAATATTCGGATCGTGTAACCTGTCGAGAATTTCTCGAAAACCTGGGCGGACATTGTCTTCACAAAACGTACTTTGCTCGGTGGAACCAACCACATTTTACACATTACAACAAGTTAGAAAATGTCCACAGAGCACTACGCTTCTGGCGCCTTCACTGTGTTATTTTCTCCGTGTTTTTAATTCGTGACTATTTTCAAGAAAAACACCGAAGATCCGAAGATATAAGACGCATGTTGCTTTGTCTGCAGGAGACACAGTAAATTCTCTTCACAACTCAGCAACAGATTTACAGTAGATTATAAGCGACATCTCGGAAACGGTGTGATATCGATAACCTTCCATTATTATATTCAGATCGCTTTTTCTTTGGCCTCAGTTCGTAACTCGCAGAGACGGACGGAGAGATAAGGAAAGGTTTTCGGCAAATGCTTGGCGAAGGCACTAATTTCAGCCTTTAAACGCCGAGTTAAATCCCATCTGCCATTTGCTGGCATTATTAGGAACTCACCATATTCTCCACGTTAGCAGGATAAGGGTTAAACGCATACGAAGCTTGGAGTAGACAAAGTAAGTACAAATACGACCCCTTTAGTGACACGTTAAGTGTAGGGGAGCTACAAATTGAAGTGTGGATTACACGCCGCTGGCTATAAGACCTTTCCCAGACGATGACTTTCACGCCACTAGCAACTACAAAATGAGGGTAGATAATACTATTTGGGGTAGGGGGTTGAAATTCCGTGAAAATACCCCATGGTGCGTCTTACGTGGAAGTGGAGACGGGACTCATTGTTCCCGATGCTAACACCCAGCTCTGTTATTGTGGCACACGCGGTAGGAATTCGCTAAAAACAAACACATCACGCGGTGCGATGATTTGTTACGCATGCCCTGGCAAAGGAGCTTAGTATAAACGAACTGTCTGAGCTACAGGCGCACCCGAGCCTTATCTATATACGAACATCTTGTCCGTCTGTCCTGTAGGTATCGTACATGCTTACGTCACACAAGGTCCTCAGTTCGAGTATTGGCCGAGTCGTCGAATGAGGGCAATTTTAGGTTCACTTAATAAATCAACAAGAATGCCGCCCAAAAAAAGACTCAAAATAGGCTGCAGCATAAACTTGCAAGGGTGCTGATAAGTCCTTAGCCCGGCCAGGAAGAAAACAAGCTAATGTTTCTGTCAGAATGGCGTGAATTTCCTTCGGCGCCTTGCCTTGCGAGAAAGGAAACTTGATGACAGCTCGCGTCCCGATTTTGTAGAAAACGCGCGCGTCCCTGACATGCTTCCGAGCTTGTTTCTTTCCTGGCCGGGCTAAGGACTTGTCAGCACGCCGGTACTTATATTCTGAAGAAATCCATTCACGTTTCGGAGTAGCAATAAATTTTGAGAGCCATCTCCCCTCAACCAAGCACGTGTTCTCTTCCTTCGAAACGATGCTTGACTACTGAGCTGGCTATTTATTATTTCTCGCCTTGGAGTGTTTATATTAAAAAATTTCGAAAACTGGGTCTATTTTCGTCTTCGGGAAGAAGCAGGGAAGAGGAATGCTTGTTTGATGGGCCCATTTAAAAGAGCTATTATTTATCACAGCAGCGGGGCTTCCAAATTGTCCATAAAATTGGAATCCCCCCACCAACTTTTCCATCTGAAAAGTGAAACAGACCCGGTGTTCAAAACAATGCTGTATAAAAAAAAGTCTAAGGTGATGGAAAAAGTTCGAAACATTGGTCAAAACTATTGCAGTATACCACTGTGAGAAGTCCGAATGTTGTACCTTTCCTTTTTAGTTTTGCCGACCAAAATGTTGTATTTCCCGTTTCGAGTTACGCGCGCTATATAACCAGCCAATATCGAAACTTCACAATGTTTTGAATTATTGACATGGTTAAAGATTATCCTTCCCAACTTCCTTTAAGTTATTCATGGCAGAATAGTTTCGCCTCTCGGACTGAAGAAAGTATAAACTCACACGACTCGAGTTTGCAATTCACGGCACACAAACTTATGTTTATTGGACCGTGTATCATTGTAATAGTTGAAGAATAAAAGACCGACTTGATGTCACTTGCTATTTTATTTCACTTCTTATGTGCTCAACATGTTTCGGACATTAATATATCCATAATCAGGAGCTTGCGACTATTCTATTGAATTACCACATTGGTCGTTTTGTTCTCGGTTCGTTGTGTGTTGGAGATTTGGTGCGGTTGGGTTTGAGTAGTGTCCGTGTTGCAGGATTCATTTCCTTCATCAGGAGCTTGCGACTGTGCTGTTGAATTACCACATGGGTCGTTTTGTTCTTGGTTCGTTGTGTGTTGGAGATTTGGTGCGGCTGGGTTTGAAGCCTGCAACACGGATACTACTGGATGCATTGGGCCCACTTGGTCTCGCTGGCTACGGGTCTGTTTCTTAGGCGTCTAACATCATTTCGTTGACGGTAGTGACGTCAAGAACACAGAGGGTATAATTTTGTTATTCTCATCGACTTATACATACTCCAAAAATTTATAAGCAAGGAAGATGATATGATTGCATCTGAACGCAAAATGCGGAAGTAAATATAGATATCATAAGTATATTGGAGAACAGAGCTACCATTCACTGAGAATCGGCTACTTTAAAATTCTTAAGCTTAAGCCTAATAATACGGATGAAATTATTATGAACTAGCTAGGAGCGGGGAAATAAGATACGCACAGGAGTGTTGGTTGGAGACTTTTTCAGTTTGATTGCTTAGAACACACAGACAATGATAGGACCCTGTTACATCGAATCATTAAAAAAAAGAAATCGAACTGTATCAGGATCGTGAACAATGGCACGTTTATTTATCTGTGACTAAATAGAGCAGGCACAGTGAGCCATTGGCACAGAATGAGATTTCGTGTGTCACCGGTTGTAACCGGTTTCTTCTATATCACCATCTAGAGCCGATTGATGATTCGGTACTTACTCTCGTGCTATAATGGTCTCCCATCTTCCCGGGTAAATCGATAGTATATCAAACTATAATTCTTTTACATAAAATATTTGTCGTGATATCACTTTATATACTGACCCCAAAGACCCAGAAGTAGGATGAGCCATGGAAAGACAGTTACAAGAAAACGCAACGTGTTCCTGTGTCGAATACTTCGAATAGTTAAGCACATGAAGGTTAACTTCAGAAATAGTCTCTTAAAGAAAAGCAAATTCCTCATTCATTTCCGCGTTTATGGTGGAAAAAGTGGCAATGGGGCAGGTTCTTGTCAAGAGTACTTCGGTTGTTCCCTGTCAGCATCATTCCACAAAGCCCACATGGATATTCACTCATCTGTCGCCACTGGTTTATAATTTTAGCGAATGACTTACTCGATACATAACACCCTCTGCGAAATGTGGCGCGGTGCAGCGGAAATTTTTGACATCCCTGAACTACAGAGCGAGTAAATCAACTTTATGCTTCAACAAGCACTTCCTAATTCAATGACGACTTAAACTAGCGCTTATTTTATATTACATAATGCCACGATCCAAGACTTCACAAACTGATATTGAGGCTTAAGAAACTGCTGTATTCCACCGGCCTGAGAAGTTACGTGTTCTGAACACGGTACGAGAATTCGCTGCACCTGCACCTACTTCCTTGCGGTAAGAATTTCTTTTAGAGAAGTTCGCCCGTCATCTCTCGCTTTATGATTATATTATACACGCCACCTTGTGGAAAACATGCTTTAACATTAAGATTTGCAAAGCTTGGCGAATTCTCACGAAACGCCATACGATTATCATCCCAGACATCAGTAAATTTGAATGCATCAAAGAAATATAAAATTGAAATCAATTATATATAGCTGATGCAGCTGCCCGAACGCTAACCTAATAAAAGTAAAAACCTGTAAATTGTCTAATACGTGTGTAATGAACCGTCAGTACAACCTTGACCCTGAGAGGGGGTGGAACTGACCAATCAGAATCGAGAGCCTGGACAATGGAATCCCATCACCAGCAGCCGGAGATGAAAATGCTGAAGCCACTCCCACATCTTCTCTCAGTCATTCTTATGCACAAACAAAAGAGCTCACAAGGAAAGAGAAGTTACTTAGTGTTAGTAATTTTTAATGAGATGTATTATTTTAAAAATAAAATAGTCATAAGACACTAATAATCTTCATACGAAATATCTCCGTTGGTTTTTTTACGTTTTGCTGACCATGCATCTCAGTATATTTATCTCAGTAATTAACCAACTAGATGTAAAAACTTTTTGTTTTACAATAAGTTTATTTCATGCCTCTACATGTTTCGAGCATATGTGCTCATCATCAGGAGGTCAAAATTGTATTACACAGCCTCTGGTATCATCACACCTATAGGTGGCCGTCTCGTGCACGAGACGGCCACCTATAGGTGTGATGATACCAGAGGCTGTGTAATACAATTTTGACCTCCTGATGATGAGCACATATGCTCGAAACATGTAGAGGCATGAAATAAACTTATTGTAAAACAAAAAGTTTTTACATCTAGTTGGTTAATTACTGAGATAAATATACTGAGATGCATGGTCAGCAAAACGTAAAAAAACCAACGGAGATATTTCGTATGAAGATTATTAGTGTCTTATGACTATTTTATTTTTAAAATAATACATCTCATTAAAAATTACTAACACTAAGTAACTTCTCTTTCCTTGTGAGCTCTTTTGTTTGTGCATAAGAATGACTGAGAGAAGATGTGGGAGTGGCTTCAGCATTTTCATCTCCGGCTGCTGGTGATGGGATTCCATTGTCCAGGCTCTCGATTCTGATTGGTCAGTTCCACCCCCTCTCAGGGTCAAGGTTGTACTGACGGTTCATTACACACGTATTAGACAATTTACAGGTTTTTACTTTTATTAGGTTAGCGTTCGGGCAGCTGCATCAGCTATATATAATTGATTTCAATTTTATATTTCTTTGATGCATTCAAATTTACTGATGTCTGGGATGATAATCGTATGGCGTTTCGTGAGAATTCGCCAAGCTTTGCAAATCTTAATGTTAAAGCATGTTTTCCACAAGGTGGCGTGTATAATATAATCATAAAGCGAGAGATGACGGGCGAACTTCTCTAAAAGAAATTCTTACCGCAAGGAAGTAGGTGCAGGTGCAGCGAATTCTCGTACCGTGTTCAGAACACGTAACTTCTCAGGCCGGTGGAATACAGCAGTTTCTTAAGCCTCAATATCAGTTTGTGAAGTCTTGGATCGTGGCATTATGTAATATAAAATAAGCGCTAGTTTAAGTCGTCATTGAATTAGGAAGTGCTTGTTGAAGCATAAAGTTGATTTACTCGCTCTGTAGTTCAGGGATGTCAAAAATTTCCGCTGCACCGCGCCACATTTCGCAGAGGGTGTTATGTATCGAGTAAGTCATTCGCTAAAATTATAAACCAGTGGCGACAGATGAGTGAATATCCATGTGGGCTTTGTGGAATGATGCTGACAGGGAACAACCGAAGTACTCTTGACAAGAACCTGCCCCATTGCCACTTTTTCCACCATAAACGCGGAAATGAATGAGGAATTTGCTTTTCTTTAAGAGACTATTTCTGAAGTTAACCTTCATGTGCTTAACTATTCGAAGTATTCGACACAGGAACACGTTGCGTTTTCTTGTAACTGTCTTTCCATGGCTCATCCTACTTCTGGGTCTTTGGGGTCAGTATATAAAGTGATATCACGACAAATATTTTATGTAAAAGAATTATAGTTTGATATACTATCGATTTACCCGGGAAGATGGGAGACCATTATAGCACGAGAGTAAGTACCGAATCATCAATCGGCTCTAGATGGTGATATAGAAGAAACCGGTTACAACCGGTGACACACGAAATCTCATTCTGTGCCAATGGCTCACTGTGCCTGCTCTATTTAGTCACAGATAAATAAACGTGCCATTGTTCACGATCCTGATACAGTTCGATTTCTTTTTTTTAATGATTCGATGTAACAGGGTCCTATCATTGTCTGTGTGTTCTAAGCAATCAAACTGAAAAAGTCTCCAACCAACACTCCTGTGCGTATCTTATTTCCCCGCTCCTAGCTAGTTCATAATAATTTCATCCGTATTATTAGGCTTAAGCTTAAGAATTTTAAAGTAGCCGATTCTCAGTGAATGGTAGCTCTGTTCTCCAATATACTTATGATATCTATATTTACTTCCGCATTTTGCGTTCAGATGCAATCATATCATCTTCCTTGCTTATAAATTTTTGGAGTATGTATAAGTCGATGAGAATAACAAAATTATACCCTCTGTGTTCTTGACGTCACTACCGTCAACGAAATGATGTTAGACGCCTAAGAAACAGACCCGTAGCCAGCGAGACCAAGTGGGCCCAATGCATCCAGTAGTATCCGTGTTGCAGGCTTCAAACCCAGCCGCACCAAATCTCCAACACACAACGAACCAAGAACAAAACGACCCATGTGGTAATTCAACAGCACAGTCGCAAGCTCCTGATGAAGGAAATGAATCCTGCAACACGGACACTACTCAAACCCAACCGCACCAAATCTCCAACACACAACGAACCGAGAACAAAACGACCAATGTGGTAATTCAATAGAATAGTCGCAAGCTCCTGATTATGGATATATTAATGTCCGAAACATGTTGAGCACATAAGAAGTGAAATAAAATAGCAAGTGACATCAAGTCGGTCTTTTATTCTTCAACTATTACAATGATACACGGTCCAATAAACATAAGTTTGTGTGCCGTGAATTGCAAACTCGAGTCGTGTGAGTTTATACTTTCTTCAGTCCGAGAGGCGAAACTATTCTGCCATGAATAACTTAAAGGAAGTTGGGAAGGATAATCTTTAACCATGTCAATAATTCAAAACATTGTGAAGTTTCGATATTGGCTGGTTATATAGCGCGCGTAACTCGAAACGGGAAATACAACATTTTGGTCGGCAAAACTAAAAAGGAAAGGTACAACATTCGGACTTCTCACAGTGGTATACTGCAATAGTTTTGACCAATGTTTCGAACTTTTTCCATCACCTTAGACTTTTTTTTATACAGCATTGTTTTGAACACCGGGTCTGTTTCACTTTTCAGATGGAAAAGTTGGTGGGGGGATTCCAATTTTATGGACAATTTGGAAGCCCCGCTGCTGTGATAAATAATAGCTCTTTTAAATGGGCCCATCAAACAAGCATTCCTCTTCCCTGCTTCTTCCCGAAGACGAAAATAGACCCAGTTTTCGAAATTTTTTAATATAAACACTCCAAGGCGAGAAATAATAAATAGCCAGCTCAGTAGTCAAGCATCGTTTCGAAGGAAGAGAACACGTGCTTGGTTGAGGGGAGATGGCTCTCAAAATTTATTGCTACTCCGAAACGTGAATGGATTTCTTCAGAATATAAGTACCGGCGTGCTGACAAGTCCTTAGCCCGGCCAGGAAAGAAACAAGCTCGGAAGCATGTCAGGGACGCGCGCGTTTTCTACAAAATCGGGACGCGAGCTGTCATCAAGTTTCCTTTCTCGCAAGGCAAGGCGCCGAAGGAAATTCACGCCATTCTGACAGAAACATTAGCTTGTTTTCTTCCTGGCCGGGCTAAGGACTTATCAGCACCCTTGCAAGTTTATGCTGCAGCCTATTTTGAGTCTTTTTTTGGGCGGCATTCTTGTTGATTTATTAAGTGAACCTAAAATTGCCCTCATTCGACGACTCGGCCAATACTCGAACTGAGGACCTTGTGTGACGTAAGCATGTACGATACCTACAGGACAGACGGACAAGATGTTCGTATATAGATAAGGCTCGGGTGCGCCTGTAGCTCAGACAGTTCGTTTATACTAAGCTCCTTTGCCAGGGCATGCGTAACAAATCATCGCACCGCGTGATGTGTTTGTTTTTAGCGAATTCCTACCGCGTGTGCCACAATAACAGAGCTGGGTGTTAGCATCGGGAACAATGAGTCCCGTCTCCACTTCCACGTAAGACGCACCATGGGGTATTTTCACGGAATTTCAACCCCCTACCCCAAATAGTATTATCTACCCTCATTTTGTAGTTGCTAGTGGCGTGAAAGTCATCGTCTGGGAAAGGTCTTATAGCCAGCGGCGTGTAATCCACACTTCAATTTGTAGCTCCCCTACACTTAACGTGTCACTAAAGGGGTCGTATTTGTACTTACTTTGTCTACTCCAAGCTTCGTATGCGTTTAACCCTTATCCTGCTAACGTGGAGAATATGGTGAGTTCCTAATAATGCCAGCAAATGGCAGATGGGATTTAACTCGGCGTTTAAAGGCTGAAATTAGTGCCTTCGCCAAGCATTTGCCGAAAACCTTTCCTTATCTCTCCGTCCGTCTCTGCGAGTTACGAACTGAGGCCAAAGAAAAAGCGATCTGAATATAATAATGGAAGGTTATCGATATCACACCGTTTCCGAGATGTCGCTTATAATCTACTGTAAATCTGTTGCTGAGTTGTGAAGAGAATTTACTGTGTCTCCTGCAGACAAAGCAACATGCGTCTTATATCTTCGGATCTTCGGTGTTTTTCTTGAAAATAGTCACGAATTAAAAACACGGAGAAAATAACACAGTGAAGGCGCCAGAAGCGTAGTGCTCTGTGGACATTTTCTAACTTGTTGTAATGTGTAAAATGTGGTTGGTTCCACCGAGCAAAGTACGTTTTGTGAAGACAATGTCCGCCCAGGTTTTCGAGAAATTCTCGACAGGTTACACGATCCGAATATTTATTACAGTGTTCATACAGACCCTTTGTCCTTGTTCTTCTCCCACTGCGAGAGACCAAGTTCACCACTCGTGTTAACCTTTTGGCGCCGGAATTATTTTTTAAATTTTAGCACACCTGTATATAAAATGTGAATAATACAGGCACCAAATACACTAGAATTATGAAACAAATTGCATTTTGAAGAGAAAAAGACGGAGAGTATATACCGTGTTTAAAATATTCAGTACCTATATTTGTTGAATAAATATATAAATTGCAACTTTAGAGGTTAGCGGTGCGGTACGACCGCTATAGTTGACATTAGGCGTCAAAATGTTAAATAACAGCCAAAATTACGTTTCTGTATTTTTCAGTCTTCATAATTTTTTATTTTTTACAACAAACTGGCAGTCAGAAGGTTGTGGACTGAAAGGTAGCTGGCAGTTCATGAATTTAGTGTGTTTTTAATTACTTAACAAATTGTAATTATTTTATCCCTTTCTCTTTACAAAATCCGCTCTTCGTGCTATTGATGCAACGTGCTTTATCTCTTCTTTCACTTGCCCACTGAGATTATTTAATGGGTTTGTCCTGCTGTTAATTAGCAACTGATTAGGCGATAAAGAATGGCCTCATCATATCCCTCGCTTTTTAATAGCTTTGACAATAAAGCGTGGGTAGGACATAAGATTTGTGTTGCACGCGCCTTCTCCTTAGAATAAACAAATTTGTCGATAACATCATAACACTTTATCTTCCGTATCAATTCCTCTTCCATATAGACTAAGTGAAGCGAATTACAGTCGTCTTCCTGGGTTAATGCTGGTCGCAGATATGTTTTTATTAGGCTCAGATTACTAAGGCTAGGCTTCTGGAAATGTGAGGACTATTCTCAGTGCCATGTCAGGCTTTAGACAGACCAAAAACAGCTAACTTACAGATTTATTTCAGGTGCGATATAAGGCAGGTGAATTGAAAGTTGGTACAGAACATGCTACGAAATATTTGAAGCTTTTGATTTCGGATGAAATTGCATCGTCACTGCCATACTCTGCAAGATGTCGGTGCTGAAGATTATGGTGATTAAGAGGAGCCGGTATAGACAGGGTAAGAATTCCAGTAGAAGCAAAATATTTGTCTCTTCTGCACAACTTTCAAATTGGCTCTGGCCCTCAATCGGCGTCAGTGTACCGGGGTACTTTCCCGGGGGCAAAGCTGCCGGGGTGTGAGGTTTACCACTCAACTCCGTCTACCACAGCAGTTAAGAACGTGTAGATCTATACCTATACCCCGCCTAGTTAGTTTAGCTAACAGACAACAGACACCTTTTGTCTTCCAGGTTGCTATCCAAAAATTTAAAGATCAAGATATATAGAAATATAATTTTGCCTGTTGTTTTGTATGGGTGTGAAACTTGGTCGCTGATATTGCGGGAGGAAAGGAAGCTGAGGGTGTTTGAGAACACGGTGTTCAGGAGAATATTTGGACCTAGGAGGGACGAGGTAACGGGGGAATGGAGGAGACTGCATAACGAGGAGCTAAATGATTTGTACTCCTCACCCAATATTGTGCGGGTGATAAAATCGAGAAGAATG
>Ga0123354_10015529_pt1 | contig 11897 bp, 8 predicted proteins | sample TergutLab28metaG_2_FD_97872 | JGI IMG/M metagenome (GOLD analysis project Ga0123354, IMG submission 97872) | Labiotermes labralis P4 segment gut microbial communities from Petit-Saut dam, French Guiana - Lab288 P4 | ecosystem: Host-associated > Arthropoda: Insects > Digestive system > Gut ... | reverse complement strand
TTAGCACATCCTGTATATAAAATGTGAATAATACAGGAACCAAATACGTTAGAATTATGAAACAAACTGCATTTTGAAGAGAAAAAAACGGAGAGTATATACCATGTTAAAAATATTCAGTACATATATTTGTTGAATAAATATATAAAATGCAACTTTAGAGGTTAGCGGTGCGGTATGACCACTATAGTTGACATTAGGCGTCAAAAGGTTAATACTGTATTCACAGCAATTTGTATTTGTCATACTATTTATGTTGACTGTCTGCTAGCAAGGTCAGGACCGACCTCGCTAGCAGACAGTCAACATAACTACAGGGTGAGCATAAAGTCTTTCCCTGATTACAAACATTTATTACAAGAAAACTACTGTACCTGGAATACTAATATTTTTTTAAAAATGTAACGCAAGAAGATTTTTACAACACATTAGTACACTTCAACATGTGCTCCTTTTGTTGCGCGGAGAACGTCTAATCAATAATCAATTTCTCTCCACGTGTTCTCCAACATGTTTTCAGTTGTTGTAGCAAAAGCGTCTGTTATTCTTGCCCTCAAATTTGTAATATCTTTAACTGGTGTCGAAAACACTTTGTCCTTAACATACCCCCATAAAAAGAAGTGAAGGGGTGATATCTGGCGATCGTGGTGGCCAGGATGTCGGACCATCTCTCCCAATCCACCTGTTTGGAAATGTTGCATCAAAAAACCAAATGTTACAAATGTTACAATAAACACATGACATAAAACTTTAGAAACTAATTTAATTAATATTTAAAAAATATGTTTGTATTCCACGTAGTTTTCTTGTAATAATTTTTTGTAATCAGGGAAAGACTTTACGCTCACCCTGTAGTATGACAAATACCTATTGCTGTGAATACAGTATTAAGGCTCCCGATGATGGACAGTATATCTGTACGAAACATGGTGAGTTCTTTACAAAATACAGTTGAGAAATGGTGCATCTCGTTGGCTTTTATTATAAGAATATATCACGATGCACGGTCCTCTGAATGTCAAACTATTCAGGCAGGTACGAGGGTTCGAGGTGTATCCAGACTAATTTCAACTCGGCACTAGATTGATGTGAATGTATGGCCTCACGCCCCAGTCGTTCTGTACCCATGGAACGAGTAAACCAAATGACAATACGGTTAGCGTTAGATTTAACGTAGCTTAACAACGCGGGATTGCACTCAGAACATGCGGCATTCAGACCGTTATTGTTTTCTGTTTTACGTGAATCGTGTGAAGACAGACCAGTGCCGAGAGTGAGATAACATCTAATGCTTGGGACTTAAATCTCAGCGGTGGCAGAACAAGGTATTAGAAATTGACGGTAGATACTGGAGGAAAAGTTGGATGCACATTGCAGTGATCACTTTTATTTGTGAGAGAATGATTCTGCACGACAACGGCGTCGGATTTCTGATATGCATTATAAATGCCGGAAACAAACTATGAAGATAGTAAGACATCTTGCACGTTTACAGACAATTTTATGCACGAATAAATCTGATTCTTCTTGGAAGCAGTGCTTAGATCCAGCACTTATTAGCAAAACAAGATGGGCTGATTTCCTACCATGTGTTTAGTGAGGCTAAAGTTCGTATTGTCAGAGGAGGCCAAGTCTTAAGTCTGTGTACAGCGCCGAAGAAGAGATGAAATCTTGTACCTTGTATGGCGGACGCTTGTGAGTGCGGTAATGAACCTTCGGGTTCCGTGAAATGCGGGGAATTTCTTGACTAGCTGCAAACCAGTTAGCTTCTCAAGAAGGACTCTGCATCATGAAGTAAGTAAGTATGGCAGATAAAATGCAGTTAATGGCGCAGCTCTCTAGGTAATATAAGGAAACCTGATACTGGCACTCGTCCAATAAAAATTCCTCACTACCTTAAAGTGAACGCTTAAATCATGTTGTTGCGTTGTGTGTTTTGTGATTAATGCAAGTCGGTAGTCAACACAACATTACTCTGTTGCACCACCTTCAAGCCCGCAAACATTAAGAACTGCGTGAGAAGCAGGTGTCAGTGGCCTGCACTGGCGTAACTTTCATATTAATCTTTGTTAAATTCGGTTATATTGGTTCAAACGTTTGATGGAAAGATACACGTACAACACTGTGATTACGTATGTCACTTTGTTTATGAAATGAAGTAGCCTAGGTCAACAACAACCGCCGGTATTCAAGACACCGGTACAGGAACAGAAACTCTCCGATTTACGGAATAATTACACTGCGTTAAGTCCGTCGTAATTCGGAATTAAGTACACGTTCTGGTTAATGGGATGACCTTAAGGAAAAGAGAGGATATCGGAAATTGAAAAGGAATCACTAGATCGCACTCTGTGGAGAACTCACTTTGGAAGAGGCTATGGACTTGTCAATAAGACGGACAACAGAAGGAATGAATGGTCAACTGTGTACGTATACACAAAGAAGTCTTTTACATCCAAACTCTAACATACCTGAACGTGAACGACCGCAGCATAACCCTCCCACCGTCTGTGCTATCGCCCAGCAGTATTCTTCCAACACCTTCTTCTCATTGCTCTCCCATTTCCGCAAGTAAAATTCGAAGCGCGTTTAAAAATGTTATTGTTTCAGTTTTTAACATTGTAGAACTACATGCATCTGAAATTCCGTAACTTGAAACTGCGTAGGTCGGAAAGTGTCTACATTGGACAGGTTTAATTGTTTCTTACGTTGCTTTACGGTTCTGTTGACGATTTAAAGTAGGAAGCAATGGACTCTTGATTAAGAGGACAAGTATTTTCAAGAAGTCGGTCTTGGGGTGCTTCAAGATGTATAGGTATTTGCCTGGAGAGAGTGAAGAAAATCAAGTATGCCATTCGTCGCGGTGATCAGTTCTCGGCCCAAAATTTCAAACCGTGGCCTTTTATGTTTTTAGACAACAGAGTTTATGTGTCTGAAAGAGCGACATGATTTGACGTAGGATAGGATGGGTTGACCAACCCACGTAACATAAAGATGTGCAATCTCAATAAACGAATTACTACAAGATACGAAGTAGAAGTCAACCACGCTACATACGAACTGCCCTTCAAAGTATGAGTCGATTACAAAAGAGCTGTCACCTTATAACTTATATCCTCACGGAGACAATTGGATTGGTCTACTTTGCACTGACAATGTACATAATATCCTATAAGGAACGGCACCAGTTCTTAAGATTCCTTTGATTGGATCAATTATTTTACATGTATACGACTTCTAACCTTTTTTATTTCACTATATTTAATCAAACTACTACTTTTATATTGTCTTCCTCAATGAACTTTTTTTTAGAATTGTTGTGAGCTTCAGAATGACCTACCCTAGGTCGAAACATGTGGCTTTTATAGACACAAACTCTGTTGCCTAATCATAGTTGTGTTTTGACTGACACAAATTTCGTATATGATACTATCATGACACAACAGGATGTCACATAAAGATCGTGACCTTTACGGTAGTGGCAACCTTGTTACGTCTCAGGCGGCTGGCCGCCGGCCTCTCTCCGCCAAGGCTGGGACTCGATCCCAGTCCAGTCCGTGTGGGATCTGTGGTGAGCAAAGTGGCACTGAGACATGATTTCTCCAAGCAGGCCTACTTCGGTTTTACCGTGTGAGTATCAATCAATTCAAATTTCGTGCATCTGCCATCAAATCTGTGTAATCTTAGCAACTGAAAACGTCGTTTAATAAAGCAGTTCTCCCGCTCACACTCCCCAGAAAGAAGCAGTAGATCTGACAAACGTGTGTGACTTTTTGTTTGAATAAAGCATTTGTATTGTGCAGTAAGATTAGCCGCATCTTCACTGCAAAATTGCTGGCAGCCATTTGTGAACTTCACACACCTTCACATACCTGAAAAATTAGTCATGTCTCCATATGCAAAACACACCTGGGATTAGAACACAGACTGCTGTGTACTATGGGAAGCCTGTCGTGTGTCTAGAAAGTCTAACGACTTGTGTTTCTAACACTGCAGAATGCAGGCGCACCCTATTTGAAGAGAGAATGTAGGTTAATGGTTTTAGTTAGTTGCTGTACACAGTTTTGCAGGTTCAGTAATGACTTCTGAACGTAATTTTATCAACAGTCAATCCCGGTAGCCGCGCCATCTAAGGCGTCGGTCTGCGGCCACTCGCTTGCTGTGACTGCGGGTTCGAACCACACGTGGGCATGGAGGTCTGTCTCTTGTGAATGTTTTGTGTTGTAGAGTTCGAGGTCTCTGCGACGGGCCGAGTCCTCGTGCAGGGTAGTCCTACCGAGTGTGTATATGCCATTGAGTGTCATCAGGTGTAACAATAACCCTTTACACTTGCAATGAGTAGGCAGAAGAGGTCCGACGTTAAAATAAATTACTAATTATAAACTTGTCTCATTTAATTTGTTGTGTAAAGAGGAGCGCAGAAATTCTAGGTTACTTTTTTTGAGGCATGGGAATTACGGACACTCATTAGATTAAGGTCTTCTGGAATGTGACGCCGTGTAGTTTCGTAAATTGATACGAATGTTTAGAAGGAACCATTTGCGTACAGGTTCAAGGTAGTGTATAATTCTTCCACCCTGAAATTGGAGGCAGCAGGTGCCTATGAAAGTTTGGTATCCGTCTACAAATCTGCACGGTTTCGCATAGTATGAGACCATAATGTTGGCACCCACTGCCGTAAGGAACCCAAAAACCCACAGCTGTGATTCTTTTGCAGGGTGGTGTTACCGCAACACCTGCACATATATAGACTAGCATTGGACAACAGTTTAGAGGAGCGACGTATGTGGTTGCGATCGTGGCCTGTTTCGTATCGGCATTACGACAGGCTCTACCGAGGCACTGACTGCATACCTGCAGGGCAGAGGTATTTAGATACCCGGACAGAGGCGTGGGAAACCCCTGCGAAGTCTCCTTACACAAACATTCTCAGTCCTACTTGAATCTCCAACCCCTGTCTACTTGGTAGGCAGTCTGTGAGAACGGCACTACATTAAAGGTGCGTCTAACTTGGCCTCGACCATTCAAGATTGCGAAAGGAATAATTTGAAATTCATGAGATCAGAAAGGATGACCTCACTGGTGGAAGAAAATTTAGCCAATGTACTGAAATAGAATAAGTTAGGTTTATTTATGACATCACACGAGGGCGTTCAAACAAGGACGAGACGTACCTATCAATAACATTTCATCAAGTAATCTCCTGTTCCGTTCACAGGAATGTAAGAGCAGTGGCGTATCCTCCGCATGTACAGGCGGTGCACGGTGGACCATACTACTCGGAAAGCTCTGCAGAACTTTAAAACAAACCCTGTAATAACTCTCCCCTTGCTTGTTACATTTATTGCTCGGCATGGGTCAGTGTAAGGGAAAGTTGCGGGCACTTGTGAACACGATACACACAACACGGCATAGTAATCTCAAAAAATATTTCTTCTTCATTTAAGGAGAGCAAGTTGGCTGAAATAATGAAGCCTTCTTGGACTGTCCTGAAGACAGACGTACTACGGCTTCAGGAGCGTAAGTAACCACCAGTCGACGTGGCGTCGTATCCAACAGGACTCGATCTTCATTAGCGTCGTTGTGAGAACCTCATGTCTCCCACTGGGCTAAACGTCAAAGGGGAACTGTTAATTGCGAGAAAATTTCTGCCAGCCGATTACCTGAAATATGCATCTCCACAATAGCTCTAGATTCACGGTATAAAATTCGCCACTTTCTTCCACGTCAAAGAAAACCATGCCGCATTTCACAGAACTGTTACACAGGCCTACTTTTATAATGTCACAATTTGATGCCAGACAACGTTTTAAGAATCAAAGTACTCTCTCTCTCTCTCTCTCTCTCTCTCTCCGTATCTAAGAGAAACCTCAAACTCTGTATTCAGCGAAATTTCGAAAGTGAAGAAAGAGCCAGGCTATAGTCACTATGTACTGTTGATGCACATTGCGTCACTTAATTAACTGTATATACATATCGACATTTTTACCATTGCTAAATTAACGTCACATAGCGGATGTCTCTAAGTTCATAAACACCTTACGTAAACCAGCCTTGACATTACAAAGTATGGCAACACGTACACATGGGACACGACAGTAACTGTATTTGGTATGGACAATGTGAAATGATGAAATAAAACAAGCTACTTACATCCGGGTAGTTATTCAAGAAACTGCTTCGAGGAAGATGCTCCTATGCCATTATCCTATCCCGCAACCGGAGGTCGCAAAATAAATTCAAGGACGATTATATGTCTGGTGCAGGTGCTCTGTGGACCGTGTATTGTCCCACTTCTCCTGAGGTATTGAGCAAACGGTGACCCAACAGTACCTTGAGGGGAGTGACCGCAGGACAATGAAATTGCACTAAGGTGCCCTTTGTTTTTGTTTTGTCTTAATGCCACATTACAGCAACCCCTTACAGTATGTGCCAACTATTTGTATATGTTACAGAGTGACTGTGAACACGTAACGTCAAATGGCTGTATCTCATTGCTGCAATTCTTTAAGTCTGTAAACTCATTTAGCGCCACCTTTAAATATTGGGCCACAGCATTTTTCGCACACTTCTGTAACCTGGAAAACAGAGGCTCAACACTTCTTCTGAGGAAATCAAGAAGAACAGCGGCAAAAAAAAAAATACGAACGTGTTGTTAAATTTCACCAAATGTTTTTGGTTTTGATCGGTAGAATTCCTGTTTTGCCCAACCTCACAGTAAGAAATAATATACAGTAATTATGGAATGCTGCCATAATATTTTCCTCGACGTCCAACCCACTGACGAGGAAAATGGTCATCAGTCGTGATTGGAAAGTAAATGTACACTGTATTTACTAAACGGAATGCTGTATTTCAACGATCCTGGCGCCATTTTAAACTTATACGTCACAATTTTACGATCAGTCCATTTTTTACAATCGCCCTGTATATACCGTGCAGTTTTGGCCAGTACCTACAACACAAGAGTTATGGCAGCATCTCTTGAAACTAGGCTAACAAACTGTCTGTGGTCCTTAATAATTCCACAAGTGAAATTTGATGGTACTGCATGGAGTATGCTGTGCCGTGTTTGACCTACATTATTTGTCCCATTGTCCTGCAAGATTTTTATGATGACACATTTTATGGGCAGAGGAAAGGTGGTGGAAATAAACGCGGTTGACACTTCATACAGCAGCAATCTACAGTTGCTGCTGTATAAAAGTGAACCTTGGATAGTAACGTACATAGTGGGAATGCAGTCAGTGCAGGTGAGATTTAATAATACTTGAAGGCTACACTAGACCAGATCACATTAGTACTGAAGATATTTGAGAAGAAAATGACATGATCAAAACAAACAAGACATATTTAATTAACACACATCAACTAATGTACTTGTACATGTTATTTAAGAAGTTTAAAATTTTACATCAAAACACTTAAAACGCTCCTACAAGTTTTGATCCTACGATCATCCTCAGCAAGTCGTGTGTTTGTATGTGCGTCGTACGCTGTACAGTGTACGACGCACATACAAACACACGACACGCTGCCACATCACCAAAGTTAATGTAACGAAGTAAATCACTGATCGTTTTAATATATAACTCTAACAAGGAACTATATGTGCTCCCTGAGGATGATCGTAGAATCGAAACATGTAGGAGCGTTTCAAGTGTTTTAATGTAAAATTTAAACTTCTTAAATAATATATAAAAGTGCATTAGTTGGTGTGTGTGAATTAAATAAACTTCAGAATGCACGGTGCAACGATAAAGAAACAAGACATATATACACAGACAAAAGTTTGAAATATATTTGGTTAGAATGGCAGTTGAAATAAATATGAAAGAAGTGATAGAGCGTAAACCAGACAGACACCAAGACAGTAGATAGCTTTGGAAGAGGTGGCACGAGTGTGTTAAGCCAGAACAGGCTTGACTGCTCACTCGACGAAGAAGAAATATATAAATAAGTCAATAAAAAAAGAATAAATGGTCATAAAAACTAGTTCCTACCTAACTGCAGTTATTTAATTTCATAGTTAAGTCCGGCCTTGAGGTTAGTTGCAGGTCTCTCACCCCGGAGATCCGGGTCAATTTCCAGGATAGTTAATATGAGATTTGTAGTATACAAATTGGCACAAAGCAGAATATTTTCCGAGCGCTTCGATTTACCCCTGCCATTTATCATTGCACCAGTGCTCCACCTTCTTCTTTACAACAAGCATACCTGATTATGCACAAGTATGTCCAAAATTCAGACCTCACTACAGTCCTGCAACTAAAAATGAATTATCAAAGTTTGAGTATTAATCAGGGATGGCTGACAATAAGGGCTGCAGGCCGTGTGGACAAGCCGCCCCTGTTCTCCGCTGACCCATGTTTATTTAATTTCTCAAACTGCGGGAAAGACTGTGAAAAAGAAAACACACCCTACTACCCTTATTGGTGCAGAAATCGAACATGATTTCTTATCTCTGCATCCACCGCTTCATGCCTAGATTACGATACCTAAGCAACCACCGTAACCTGTTGAAAAGCATTACAAATAGTAAGAGAGGCACCAAAACCAACACCGGCTGACGATTCAGGACCCTAAAATCACTTACGTAACTTCCAGGAAACAGCAGGTACATTCTGTAATGATGAAACTTAATTTTGGAAAATTCTTGAGTAAGGAATAATCTGCTCTTAAGAGAGATAGGGAGTTTATTTTGCCTAATTATTCAAGACACCGAAACGATCATACCGCCAGTACAGTACGTTCAAAGAAGTACCTAGTAGAGTAATGGTACAATAAAGAGATTCTGAAACATTATTGAAACTATAATTCGCCGAATAAAACATTCACAGCAAATTTGCCACAGTCGGTCGGTTGGTTGATTGGTTGTTTGGTTTCAGTCTGCAAAGGATTAAGGCTACGTACCATTTCCGTTGGAGAACTGAACTGTCACAGTTGTCACTCGGGGGTCCCGAAGACCCATACTTCATCCGTGACAGTGATAAAGGATCCCCTACGGCTAACGCACGGTGCGCTCTCAAGTATCAAAAAGTAACAGGCCTGTACTTTTCGATGTACCAACAGTCAATGATGATGGTTACCTCCGGATGTTACGCGACAACACCTTGGATGAACCGCCTCGAAACACCTAGAGTCACGTATAGTATTAGCAGGATGGCGCTCTCTCTCATTCTGCCCGTATCATGCATGTTAGTCGTTGCTCTGGAGGTTGCGCTGTGATCTGCGGTGGTGGTCTTGATCATTTGACCTTACATCATGCGATTTTTGGCTTTGGTTATGGTGAAGGACAAGGTGTATGCGTTAAAACCTCGAGATGTCAAAGCAAGGATCTCTGCTGCTATCCAAATAACACCTCAGTATGTGCGTGCAGTTGCGTCATCAACCACTAATTATGCGGATCCCAACATGCTTTCATGCGAAAGACGGTAAGATTGGAACTGGCTAGCTTTCAGCAGACACTTCATGCAACAGATCTCTACCAAATTTGATCTAGTTACCAACAAGAATGGTAATGAATTTATGAATAATCCCTTCAGCGTGTCTGATTTCGTTTGTTTTTGAACTAACATACACAGGATTCTGGTAAGGAAACCTGAAAGTAAGGGAACATTTTATAGACATGGGTGTAGGTGGCAGGATAATAATAAATGCATCCTAAAGAAGTAGGATGACATGACGTGGACTGGATTGATGTGGCTGAGGACTGGGACTAGTGTTCCATAAAATGCGGGGAATAACTACACTAGCGTATTAGCCTCTCAAGAAGTTAGTTAGCTGGATCTAGTCCCATATTCTTTGTTTGGTATAGAAACATATCAGGTATTTTCAAAACCACGAATGCTCCGGGGCAGAATAAGAGAAGCCTTGCATTAAGCCAATTTGTGCACGCTTTAAAACCGCATTTTGACCAAATTACCTTGATTGAAACGGCGTCAGTCATGTGCCTAGCCACACAAATACACTCCGTATTCCACAGCTCTGAGACTTGTACGTCACGTCATATCCCACATCCCTGATCTCATTATTGTGTCCCGTATGTCATCCCACGCATTAGAATAGAGTAAAGTAGAGTAATAATTGGGTTTGAGCCCTTTCGGTCCTAATGCACCTTGGCCTGTAGACAGTCCCTTTGTGCCCCATACTCTGATGCGAAGTCAAGGGAGGCCTGGTCCTTTACTGAAGTTCCAGACTGCCCCCAGACTTAGGCTCCTAACATCATCTGCGTCCAAGGAAAGGATCCCAAGTACTACTGTATTTCAAAGTCCCCGGTAAACGAACCCCCCCTTTAGGCTCCCCAGTGACGCTCCTGTGGAGACAAGATGCCCGTTTCCAAAGCCTTCTTCTGGTGTCTCTCGGATTCCCCCAAAAACGTTTTCTTGATAGAAAAATCTCACCCTTCTCTGTTAAGTTCCTGGGAAAGGATCATCCCCTCCATGTTCCCCAAAACGGGGCCCCTATGGAAAAACACGCCGGTTTCCAGAGCATTATTTAACATATCCTTCAGGATCCCTAGTGAAGGAGCCCTCCCTCCAGGTTCCCATCACAAAGCTCCCACAGACAGAGACGCTCCGTTTCCCGGCCCCTCCTTTATCTGCCCCTCAAAGTCCCTGGTTAATGAAGCACCTCGAGGTTCTCGAAAGGGGCCCCTATGAAGAGAGATGCCTGTTTCCAGAGCCTTCCTTTACACATCCTTCAGGGTCCCCAGTAAAGCAGCCCCCCATCCAGGTTCCCCTATCAGAGCTTCCATGGAAATAAATGCTCCTTTCCAGAGCCCTCCTTCATCTACCTCTCCGAGTCCTCGGTAAAAATAACGGGGGCGGGGGGGTTGGTTCCTTTACCCCAGGTTCTCCTACGAAGAGAGATGCCCGTTTCCGGAGCCTTCTTTTACACATCCCCTGATAAAAACCAAATCTCACCTTTTTCTCAAAGGCCCCGGTAAAGGAACCCCCCCCCCCCACCCCCCCTTCCCCCCCACGCACACCCGCCCGCACAAAAGCCCACCCCCAAAAAAAACCAAAACCCCCCTTTTTCCCAAAGGCCCCGGTAAAGGACCCCCCCCCCCCCCCTCCATGTTCCCCCACGGGACCCCTACGGACAGAGATGCTCCGTCTCCAAAACCAATGGTTTATTCATTCATTTTGTCTCTCAGAGTCTCCAGTTAAGGAGCTCTCCCACGAAATATGGGGAAAACATACGGTCACCGTCCACCGAGCTCCACGCGGACGGAAGGCCTACATACAATGGGGTGCGGCCTGGTTCCCCAAGGTGATCGTTTACGACACTGCTATCACTAAACCAGTGCCATGCAGCCTTCGGCACAGTATCTTCCACTATGGCTTGGGTAAACCAGAGCCCCGTTAGCCAGAGTGTGTCGTAATAGCCCACTACACAGTATCTCATCCACACCTGTTACCGCCTCCCACGGGGTCCAGGGTACGGATCCACGTAACCCTGAGGTACGGACGAGGAGTTGGGTTTATGGGAGGCTCTCACGCATTATATCCCATACTAATGTATTTTTCTGTCAAAAAGTACGTACTTTTAAATGCAAGATGACACAAGACTTTCATTCTTCATATAACTCAATACAGTCGAGTGTCGTTTTACAACGCGGTTACTTACTTACGCCATGGTGAAGAGTCCTTCTTGAACAGCTAACTGGTTTGCAGCTAGTCAAGAAATTCCCCGCATTTCACGGAACCCGAAGGTTCATTACCGCACTCACAAGCGTTCGCTACCTGTCTCTATCCTGGGCCAGCCCAATTCAGTCCATATACCCACATCCCACCTCCTGGAGATCCAACCTAATATTATCCACCCATCTACGCCTAGGTCTCCCCAGTGGTCTCCTTCCCTTCGGTTTCCCCACCAAGACCCTATACACCCCC
>Ga0123354_10015528_pt1 | contig 11897 bp, 8 predicted proteins | sample TergutLab28metaG_2_FD_97872 | JGI IMG/M metagenome (GOLD analysis project Ga0123354, IMG submission 97872) | Labiotermes labralis P4 segment gut microbial communities from Petit-Saut dam, French Guiana - Lab288 P4 | ecosystem: Host-associated > Arthropoda: Insects > Digestive system > Gut ... | reverse complement strand
TCTATCCGCAAAAGTTGGCACTAACTTCGCCGACCGGCGGCGGCCGCTCTGTCGGTATAGTTCGCGTGCGGACTAAGACCACGGAGTTTAGTTTAGTTTAGTTGTTTGGGTTTTGGATCTGTGTAGCAAGTTTGTATGAGTTTCATTATCAGTTTGGAACCTGGAGACATGATGCCTCTCTCTTGCCACCGCCACCCCCCCCCCTTTCCCCCCAAAATGATATCAACTTGTGCAAAGAAAAGTATTACTACATGTAGACTGTAGAAGCTAATATCTTTGCATAAATGCACTGATGGTCCACAATAAATGTTTTTGGTGAATGCCAGTTTCTAAAAGGAACTTGCAGTGGGCACTCTGACTCGTATATAAATTTGATGAGTGTATTTACTTCATGTTTAGTAGAAAGCGTGGGAGAGTATTTAGATCCATATCTTTCAGCGGAGGATAGGACACAAAGCACCCTAGTAACTAGCTAAGAATTCTGTTGTTTGGAGACATGAGAAACTGAAAGTTAAATGTTTAGAATTACCTGTTTTAATATAAGAAATGGATGATGTTTAGTTACGCTGGACAAGGGACTGTGATGAGCAGTGATATTTCTTGTTACCAGACACATGGTAGCTGAGAATATGGAGACCATGATGATCATATATTGTTGGAAGTTACCACACTCAGTCCAAAAGTGTGAAGTGAAAGGCATTGTGATTGTGAATATAGAACCCCAGGATAGAAATATGTGTACATTCCGCTTGTAGTGTGTACAGGATCATGTCTTAAGGCACGCTTGTAAAAGGCATTTGTTTTAAGAAAGTAACCAAACAAATATTTAGTAATATAATGAAAGATACATAGCCTTTTCATATGTATTTGAAAGAGACATGGCTCTGAAGTGCTTGGTATAAATAATTGTAATCCTGTTGCTTGTTGCCACTCTTGTCCATTCGTATTATTACTCTAACATTATACCTGGGAGAGATAATAAAAAAAAAGACAAAAGTTCAAGGTCTCACTAGACATTCTGGAACTTAGTGAACAGCTTTCAAGTTGTGCTGCTATCTGATGAGTTTCTACATTAATTGCAGGCATCTTAACGGGATCCGCATTTGAAGTAGTAACTGGAAAAAAGGCATGGCACATAGTTGCTGTTCACATGCGTAAGTTTACTGTAATTCACATTATATCTCTTTTCAGCCATGTTTTGAACCACAAGTATGGACTTCAAAATCATCAGGAAAAGAAGAGAAGAAGATGTTACTCGGAAGCATGGAAGAATCACCAACAAGTTCCCCATGTCAAGATGAGCTCCATTAGGGAACAGAAATTGGACGATTTATGTCATTATTTTATTTTGTTCAATCAAATACATTTCTTCTGTGTACCCACTAGGATATTCATGAAGTCTATGCAGTCTGGCAAATTACTTTGCCACCATCAGGCAAATTTTTACACATAAAATAAATGGCAAAGCAGTTATGTAATTTGTAAATTGACATAATGGTTAATTAATATTCCTTTCAAGCTGTCACATATTATTACATATTATATAAGTATGTTGTAATTTACCTTTCTTTGTAAAAATTATTCTGGTGATGGCAAAATAATTTGCTGATATGCGGTAAGAATTATTGAGTATTCTGAAGAATACAGAAAACAGAGGTGCATTAAACTGGAAAATAAAATATTGATATTAGTTACCAAATACAACAGGACTATCTATATTTATTCTTGTTACTTTTGTATATATTATTGTTGTTGGACATTTAGAAAATGTTTGTGTTCAGAATACATTCAAAATATCATCTTCTGTCTGTGAGGAGTGATTAATATTGGGTCACCAGTCCAAGCAAAAAGCTGTGATCCTGAGTCATCTTAGGGAGAGAGGAAGTATTTTGCTGAACTGCCTAAGTAACAGGAAGGATGGATAATGGGAGTTGCTCAGGGTCTGCAGTGTTACAAATATTAAACAAACAAGATGCATAATATAGTATTCATATATAATGAAAATGTATTAGGCAGGTTGCTGGTAATCTGCTGTTCCTAAACAGTTTCAGTTTTACAATTACGCCTTTAGGAGAAACAGATTTTACATGTGAAGATTAATTTTGCGTCTTGGTTGTTAAATTTGTAGTTTACTCTTCTGTGGCTCATGCACAGTACGCTTAATATCATAGAGTCAAAGGTTTTATCTTCTATTCTGTGAGCTACATACGTGTAATGTGACTCGTGGTGTTGTACTAGTAGCAATAAAATAACAACAATCAAGATTGAGCAGTGATTTTTTGTGATTTTTTTTTTGTTTTAAAATTCGAAGACTGTTACTATTCTTGTAAAAATGATTAACATTATTAGATGGTAGGTCATTGAAATTTACAGTGAAATTTATAGAAAATTGTTAGATTTAATACTTATATTAGAATATCCTGCAGCATCAGACCATATGCTTCTGGCCATACTGTCCTTCTCACAGTTGATGTGTGCATGAATTTAAAGTCAGAGTTTAATTGAAGATTGTGGAGAGTTCTCATAGTTCATTAATCTTTTTTATACTGAAACGTGTTACTGTGTTGTTCTTGGAGGTAACATTCTTTCATTAATTACCAACTTTCTAAACTATTCTATAGGTAAATAAGCCTGAAGAACAGTTTATTCATATTGGTTTTGAGTGTATTTCATCTGAATGTCGTTTTGGAGTATTCCGCCATTAAGCATTAATGAGTTTGTAAAGTGCAATAGCCCTTAGATGGTCCATTGGCTTTCATGGTAGTATCGTATTGTGTAATAAATTCAGAGGTTGTTTAATGCCGAGTTGTATGCGAGTTGATCTCAATCACTTAACGTCATGGGGATGTGAATGAAGTGGTAATGGCCTAATGACTAGTGCACAAGCTGAGGAACACCACACACCAAAGTGAACTCTGAATATTTGGTGTCTGTGCTGAGATTTGAATCGAACACCTGAATATAAATCAGAAGCATAGCCACCGTATCTGTAATTCTTCATTTTTGGCTTTCATGTCAGAACGTTGTCACTAATTTGAATGGATTGAAGTATATGGTTCGAAACTGCAATTATCCATAATTACATATGAATTTTGTCATATACTGTATTTAATTCTGAGTATGTTTCATGATTGTAGCCCATGGTCTTCCTGATTAAGTGTTGGCTTATGGAACTAGAACTGAAAACTCTAGATTTAAATTAAATGCAACATGCAGAAGTGTTCCTTCTTTTGAGCCTTTATGTTAAAAAAAAAAAGAAAAAAAAAAGCTTTTGTTAGTAAATTTTGAATGTTGCTGACATGTTATCTAGCCATTTCAAACCATTCTTACAACATGTAAAGAGGTTTATGTTTTACAAAACACCATTACCAGAGTGATAATACTGAATTTTCTTACTGCCTATGTTCTAAACAATGATAATAGGGAATCTTGTTTAAGGTGTAACATAGTTTGTTAAGGTTCGATTTGCTCACCTAATGGTCTTTATATATGTTGTGGGTCCCTGTCCCTGCTGCATGGCCTGTTCTGATGTTATGGGTTGAGGAAATGGCCTCCATATATAGAGGGTGACTGCCAGCAAAGTTGGCTGTCCAGCCTGGGGGTTGGGTGAGAGGTTTACAGCTTCTTACTTACTTACTCCATGTTGCAGAGTCCTTCTTGAGAAGCTAACTGGTTTGCAGCTAGTCAAGAAATTCCCCGCATTTCACGGAACCTGAAGGTTCATTACCGCACTCACAAGCGTCTGCCACCTATCTCTATCCTGAGCCCGCCCAATCCAGTCCATATACCAACATCCCACCTCCTGGAGATCCATCCTAATATTATCCACCCATCTACGCCTAGGCCTCCCCAGTGGTCTCTTTCCCTCCGGTTTCCCCACCAAGACCCCTATACACCCCCATCTCCTCACCCATACGCGCCACATGCCCAACCCATCTCATTCTTCTCGATTTTATCACCCGCACAATATTGGGTGAGGAGTACAGGGTTTACAGCTCCTTACCATTAAAAATCAGTACACTACAAAATGTTACAAACAAACTAAGGAAGTATCAGCTTGTAAAGGACTGTGTTCTGTGGAGTTTATTGTCTACAACTGATATTTAAGAATTCCTCTACTTGTAGGCTGGTTGTGTCTGTTTGTATGTCTCTCAGAATTTGTAATTTGTATGTGCAGTTTGTGCCTGCATTATGACAGGGATATCTTCACGAAAATGTTCCTGTGTCATCATATTCCACAGTGTGAACTCCGCCTTTCTATTCACGCTTTTGTTTTAAATTTCGATACATTCCTACAGAAATGTGGTCCATACTTGAAATAAAACCATTTTTTGCCCATTAGAGCCGATAACAGGGACACAAATATAAATGTGAACTTGTACATGATGGCTTCCTTTCACAAATCTTAAATAATGGCATTATACTGCACAATTTAAGATAAGGTATGAATTGCAACCATGCTCTCAGCCATCGTTATGACACTTGTTGCTGTGTGATCTGAATAGAAGGGGGGTGGGGGTGGTGGTGGTGGTATTTTTGGCTCAGTTTGTTGTTTTGCACTTTATCCTCAAAAAATATTAATATCTATTTTGAATGTGTGTTAGTGGGAATTTGTGTTTGTATCTTGAATTTTATGGTTATTTCTGGAATTGTGAAATTCTGCAACAGGAATATCCATAGCACAGTCACATTGTGGCTCAGAATTATTTGTTAAACTTAATATAACAGGTGTAAGTGTTATCTGCACAGATGAGCATGGATTGAATATACCATTTAAGTAAATCTGTTACAAACTGTTATGTATCAAAATTTTATTACAGGGTGATATGTTCATTCAGGTATTGGGCGTGAGAAATAACAAAAGACTGAAAAGCGCTTCATGGAGTAAGAGCCCAGAGACACACACACACACAGTCATTCTTCATGCACGGAGTGAATTCTTGAACTTCCGCCTATATATTATTAGTGCCTGCCAAAGGAAAGTGTATTGTGGTGAATAATTTATTACAGTCCAAATGATTTCCATGATGTGACTTATTATAATTTCAGTGGTTTCCTGACTGAAAATTTTAAGTATTTGCCATCTGGTTTGTAAGTGGTTGCAGTTTTCTTACATCATGTTACTAATCCCTTTCTTTGAAAGTGTGAGCAGAAAGCTGATTCACTTAATTGTAAAATAAGATGTATTTAAGAAACGCACTTGACAGACGAATAGTAAAAAGACACTTGCACAACTTGCATAGCATTCTTTGTCCACGAAACGGACACTTAGTGACGTATGGTAGATACTTCATGTTATGGTAGAGCTAGTACTAGAAATTTGAGTGATATGTACAGTGCACACAGCTAACTGTACTGTATTAACTCCGTTTTATTGTCCATGGCAACACAGCAGCAAAAATTAACAATTTATTGCTCTTTGGAGTTTGGATTTGGTATGTCTGATAATCACATTTCATCAATTTGAAGATTTTCAGCTAAAAGTGCACAGAAGGCAGTCCTCATTTTAATTTGTACATATTTTGTGCAGGAACTGGACATAATAGTTAATGACTGGGGTACAAGCTGGCAAAGTGAAGAGTTATGATATGATTGATGGTAGCAATATGAGACATCTTTTTTCCAAAGCATCCAAAATGGCTATGGGGCCCACCTAGTCTCCTATTCAAATGGGACCAGAGTAACTTTTCCTGGGGGTGATGTGGTCAGAGCATGCAGCTGACCAGTGGCTGCCGTTCAGTGTCAAAGTTAAGAATGAATGAATGCAACTGTACCTCCATATCCCCAAGTGCCCTCATGGCATGCACGGAGACATCTTTACTTCACGCTTAACGTTTTGCATAACCTTCATTCAAAACATTAATTTTTAAAACTTAAGCAAATGCAGATTTCAGAAACAAAATGTACAGACAGGCACATTCAACATTTGCTTTCAAGAGCTTATTAATAATATAATGGTAATGTGTGTAGTTATCCAGTATTTTTTTAGCTAAATTACCCTTACCTCTTCAGTTACTGGTATTGAATTCTGTGTATAATATGTACTGTCTGTATCCACATTGAAAAATTCTATCAGAATGCAGACAATTATCATTAATGAGTGGTCCATAATTCAGTGACATGGTATTAGAGGTTCTTACTATCCTGAAGAAAGAGTTTGCTGCCTGTATCATTAAGATAAGTTCTTGGACTACCCTGAAAATGAAAGCAGCAGGTTCCTCTGAAATGTTAGTAAATGTACAAATTGACGTGGTGTCATATCCTAGAAGGCCTGTTTCTTCAATTCTCAATAATTTTGTTACTGTGGTATGGCACTGTGCAGTGTTTCCAAAGAAAGTGCTGCTGTCATCATGGTATATGCCATTAAGGTTTAGGCAGTATGTTTCTCCAAAATTTTGTACCCCACTACAAGACTATGTTTTATCAACCCAGAACACTGCATTATGAACATCTATTGCTGTGAAAACTCCAAATTGTCTCTTTGATTATTGTTCTTGAACATATAAAATGTACCCAAAGTTGAAATATGAGTGTTTGATGCCTTGCAATTTATCTGAATCTTTAAATACCACAATTGAAGGTGGGTGACTACACAGACTACACAGTATCAAATGATGATTACAGATGCAACATTTTAGCATTGGTTAGCCATGGCTAACAAAATTTTCTTTCGCAGACTGTGTATCATCTGAATGGTATAACAAAACCTAGTTTTGGTAGGACACAGAAAGAGGTTTTATATTTAAAGAGTCAGGTGTCTTATTCAGAGGATATCAGAACTATAATGAAAAGAGATTTATTTGGGGAACAGAATGATGCTTATCATAAGTGTGAAGAGTGTGGCTGGAATATAGGGTGTTTTGATGAATGATTCAGAATAGAGGATAGTGCCAAATTTTATTTGATTTCTTGTTTATTTAGCGGTGTATAGCTGACGACGAAAAGGAGCAGGGCTCTATTATACTGAAACCATGAAACAAATACTTATTTATGTTGATTATAATTTTTTAATTCCAAAGACCAAGTGCTGTTAGAGCTTTCTTACATTGGTTTCTCTGGGAGAAGCTGGTCAGACACAGACAAATGCACATGTGAGCACATGACTGTGCACTTTTTACTGACCAGGTCCTGGTGTTTCCATTGCAAATTAAGAATGCTATTGGGTAATGAATGCTTCTATGTAAGATATTACTAGTTTGAATTGATATCCTACGTCTTCCCTGAATGGTTACACGGAGTTTTGTTGTCTCTGTCGCAGTGTTGCTAGAAAACAGTATTAAGTGCATCCATATTGAGTCATTTTCATTCTTCAGTTAATGTATAAATTTTATTGCACAACTTAATTTGTAAGGAATGAAACTGTGAAGTGATAGATCTCATAGATTTTTAAGAGATCAGTAAAGTTACGAATGTGTAGAATATTCAAAATAACTTGAATGTGTGAATGATAAGCATCATGTTTATTTAATTAATTATTAAACATTTGATGCACTAACAGCATGGCTCCAAATGACTGCTCAGTTTTATGTAGACATCACTATCACACTTTCACTAAAAGTCTTAATACATTATTGAAATACTAAATGATGATGATGGGTCAGACTAATGTAGTATTATTGTTAATCATGTATAATTGCTTTTCTGCTGTAAATATTACCTACACTATGCAGGTAATGGATGTTTGCAGTACAAGATAGAATACAGAACTGCTTTCATTACATGACATGGTCTTCTGCAGCAAACATAAAAAAATTTTACCTTCTGAAAAGTTGTTGTACAAATATGGCATCTTTGGATATCAGGATTATGTGCTTGTTTGCCATGCTTTTTCTTATTCTCTTTTTCTGTGCACCTTCTCTTTAAGCATGTGTATTTTTTGGTACACAACTGCTCTGTCTCTCAGTGCTGCTATCATCTGTAACAGTATGCCATACACGTCAGGGGTATAATTTGAAAGCAGAGGGCCTTTACACACATTTTCATGGGTCCATCTGAGTTGAACAGCAATTGAAGAGCTTGCTGAATCCAGAGCTGATAAGGTTTACTTTGTCACTTGTCATTTCAGTTCCATTTGACAGAAACTGCATCAAACCAGCTCACATATGTAGTTATGTAATGTCAGTTTTTATTTTTTAAATCTCTTCCAGTTCTTGTCTTTCAGTCTTGTTGCTATTGTTGGCAGCACAATTGCTGTTTACACGTTGCTATAACTAACAGCAAAATAGACAAATAATCTGCAGGTTATTAAAATAGGTGAGAATCTGGATGTCCACGGAGGTGATTCGTACAGCAGTGATTGTATTAAACAAAAGGAGAGTGTACTGCACTTGACTAGAATTGCTTGCAAAAGAACTGTGGCAAAGTATAGCATTATTTAACTCATATGACCCAAAGTAGACATGTCTTTTGTATTGCACTTGGCTTTAAATGCTCACTGACTGATAAGGTGGAAACCTGGTTTCAGTTTGCGGTGTTAATGATTTGGCTAAAGTCAGCAATTAGTCGGTGTAAATGCACCTTTAAGTGTCATTGTTCTGGGGTAGCAGGGTCGAATGCATTGCTTGGCCATCAGTCTTGGGTTGCAGGTGGGTTGGGGACAAGATTTTATGTGAAGGTATTCATGGAATTTGTCCTACAAAACACTGTGGCTTTGACGACTGTGTACATTCTTATAGTTTTCTATAATAAGAATAGGCTTGTGATCATTCATATCTCCTTTCTCTTACTCTTGTCTCTGTCTCGCACATGCTGCAGCAGATTATGTAAAGTATGCAGTGTGTTAATGATTGTGTTTCATAAATGTTATTACATTGAGTGTATTTTCTTTTTCATGGGTGTGTGTGTGTGTGTGTGTGTGTGTGTATATATATATTTAGTACCTTAAACTGATATTTTTGTTGTAGTTTCTTCAAGTGACGCATTTTGTACATAAAGATATGTAGTTAATTGTTGGGTTCCAAAAAATTATTTTGCTGTAATAATACTTCATTACTCAGGAGTTTATTAGAGGAACATTTCATTACTTAGTTTTAAAGTTTATCATATGATATTCAAGCAGCTATTCATTGAAAGGTACTTAATTTTGTGGTAAAAAAACATGGTATTTTAAGTTTCTGGCTCTGCAGAACAGGAATATTTGCATAAGAAATTGTTCTCTGTTACTTGTGTATCTCTTTGTGCAAGTTGTAATATTCCTCTAGCACCTAAGAACAACTGGGAAATTAGAGTAATGCTTAATACACATTTGGCCATGGTACAGACATATTGCTTTTAAAATGTGAACTTATAAAATTTTTCATATATATATATATAGGATATATATATATTTTTGTATATGTGTAATGTTCACATGTGCCTCTGCAAATGCTGCTAGTAAAACCACTGAAGTGAAATAGTGGAACCCAGATTGCCTGGTGTATTTGAAACATTTATGATTTATTATTGCTGTTGGATTGCCTGGTGTATTTTGAAACATTTATGATTTATTATTGCTGTTGGATTGCCCAGTGTATTTTGAGAGATTTATGATTTAATATTGTGGATTGCCCGGTGTATTTTGAAATATGTATGATATATTATTGCTGCTGCTGTTACAGTTACTTGATTGAAAGATAAAAAATGTGTACAAAATGGTGGATTAGACCTTTGATAACCTGATGAATAGAAAAGGGATGCCAGCTGTGAAGTTCATAATTATATTGATGAGGACAGAAAATGCCTGCATCATATGTGATAAAACTGTGTGTGTGTAGATTTTAAAGTATGAAATAATTTTCATTCATTAGTAAATAATCTGTAAGTCGTGAATACATTACTACAGTATCTTGAATAAAAGTGCATGGTGTAGTGGTAACACACTTGATATCAAAAAGTTAAGAGGAGAAATTTTGTTAAAGTTGGCATGACGTAAATGTGGGAGGTTTTGATTTATGGTTAATAAATTTTTTGCACATACTGTGCAGCAGAGATCAAACTGACAAGTTTTCCTACATCAGAAACTGGAAGTGACATAAGCAACAACTTGGATCAGAGTTCCCATAATGTACTGTTTCTTGGTGTATGTTGGTGCTTGGTTTTTTGCTGTTTTCCATTAAGTACAATTATTTATGTCAGTAAAGATGCCAGTATGGCTGCTGAGCTTGAAGAAAAACGTGGATTAGTGTTGGTGACTTCTGTGAGGTGTGGCAAGGGCCCACCTCAGAATATTGGCGAAGGCTACATCACCTAGACTCCCACACTCATTGATAGACAAGTGGATTGGAGACTAGCCTTGAGGCAGAGATGAAATATGCCTGTTCAAATCTTGGTGTGAGCATAAGTTACTTTTAATGTGTTGTCTTGGCACGAATACACATTTGAACTTTAGAGTTGTATTATCCAATTATCACTGAACAGTGTCTCTTTGTTTAAAGTCAGATGTTGAGTAATGATTTTTCAGTTAGTTTTTTGTGCCAATTACTCGTGGAACAAACAGGCTATCATGAGAACACCTTATTGTACTTTCAATGTGTACTAGATGTTTAATAAGAGAATTGTTACACAAATGAATTTTTCAAATGTTCAACAATGGAAAACTGTTTGTGCCATATTCTGTAGTCTCATCAGGGTATTATAAACAATGAAGATTACTTGGGAAAGTCACTGACACATTCTGATTCAGAGTGTTAGAATGTGATGAAAAAGAAATGGAACCAGGTTTTACATAACAGTACAGCAGTTCAGACATTTTTCTAATAATATTCTGGATTGTTTTTGTTTATTTTGATTCCAGTACTACATTGGAATTGAGTGTGCAGTATATTTTTATTCAAGATATTGCCGTAATTAGCAGGGCGTGCTTGTGTGTTTCAGGTATGATTACTTTTGTGCGTATTGTATATTTGTAGCAATATGGGGAGAGGGAGATTCAGATTTTACAAAAATACATTGGACTAAAGCCTTTCCAGAGTACAGTCATTGGTATAAGTGGCATGTTTTCGAGGGAAATTGCTGTATCACTCAGTTGGTAATGAATATTGGTTATATTATGTAACTGTATGATGTACGAAAATCATAATAGAACATCATACACATCTTTAGTTCTAGCAGGGTCAAACATGTAACAGTTCAGTTAGATATCAGTTAGGATGTGATAAGATTTCCCCTTTCTTCTTACTGCACTATCATCACTTTGAATTCCCGGTTTTACCCGAACTCATTAAGTGTGCTGTAACATTGGCACGTTATTGTCATTTGCTGTATAATGAAATAGTAGACTGTTGTGACAAAACATGCCTGAACCCATAAAACATGTGTGTATGCTACATTTTGTTGACATACACATATAAGTACGATTCAGTTCATTTTTTCATTTAATGTGCTGGCTGCACAGTGCAATTGTGTTAAAATACATGTAAGCTAAAAACAGTAATGGTAGTACATAAAAGTGATGGGATCAGGGTCTCTCATAGTTATACGTTGTATAGCGGTTCAGTGTTTTGTGGATTTGTGGTGTGGAGAACTTCGACATGCACCAATGTTGACCAGTGTTATAAAGAGAGTTAATGGGGAACATAGACATATGGAGTCAAGAAAAAGAAGTGTTTTGCTGATAGACAGTCATTTATGTATATATTTTTTTGTTGCAAACAGTTTGCTGAATGTTGTGTAATCGAGTAACTGAAAGAAACCCTTTCTAGATCAATGTAGTCGTGTGGTCAAATTTCGGTTGAGCAAAGGGAGAGAAGGAAAATTACAGAGAATGTGTAAGATCATAATATTAACGTAGAGTTTTTGGGGGAGGTTCCAAGTGTAAGAGCTGTATCTGAAATTCTACTATTTGTATCGGGTACCTTTGTTAATGGGACTGTTTGTACATCCTGTGAGGTGTATGTGTTTTCAGCATTGGTTGTCTATGA
>Ga0123354_10015527_pt1 | contig 11898 bp, 8 predicted proteins | sample TergutLab28metaG_2_FD_97872 | JGI IMG/M metagenome (GOLD analysis project Ga0123354, IMG submission 97872) | Labiotermes labralis P4 segment gut microbial communities from Petit-Saut dam, French Guiana - Lab288 P4 | ecosystem: Host-associated > Arthropoda: Insects > Digestive system > Gut ... | reverse complement strand
TAAATTTGTTTTTTTAAAAAAAAATTTAGTGAAATTTTCACAAATATTTAAAGTAAAAAGAAAATTTTTGAAAATTTCTTTGTTTTTTTGTTCCCGGGCGAATTTTTTTTTTTTTTTTTTTGAGTGCTTGGACACGTGATCAGCATGCATGTCGGTAGTACTCGAGTTGGAAGCAGTCGTAGTATGCGAGTGTTTTGTAGTGATTGGCGTTTGGTGTGAGGACGGTTTCGGCCGACATTAGTAATTTCTAGCCCGAGTTTTATAACTCCGAGAACATTTGAAATGGCGTGGATGTGGGTGTTTAAATACTGATTTCCAACCGGAGTAGATTTGACAACATACCGTGTCACATGATCGTATGATACCATGTCAGGGCAAGCTGCGTTTGTGATTCAAGGGCAAGGTTGTTTCTTCGCTCTTCGTCGTAACGACTGCGTAGGACGCCATTTGTTTTTACACGTGCTTGGGAACAGAGTTTTTCTGCCGGGAATGACGTTCGTATGAATAGCTTGTAACGAAAGATAAGTTCTCCTAGATTCGCTAGAGAATGGTGGTGGTGGGCAAGCACAGGTACCGTATCATGGCGTTGGAAGCGACCGATAGAGCTAGGTCGGTGGAGGGGATTGGTATTAATATTTTTCTAATTCTTAACGGCGCCATAAGTTTTCCTTTAGAGAGAAACCGTGACAGTTTTTACATTGTAGTTGAATGATATGACAGTCTACTGTAGGACATGTGTTCTGTGCGTTATCAAATATATACATATATAATTTTAAAAAAAGGCCAACAAATGTACGTGGGTGTATGAGTAAGTTTATTATTTAGTAACCACGAACATGTTTCCGGGTGGACTGTGCTGCTTATATCATCGCTCACGAGCCCCGACAATAATTCACTACGTGTATGATCTCTTTTCACCATCCACAGCACCATAATATGTGTACAACAACTTTTTATCTTATTGTATTTTATACTTGTATGTAAGATACTCTTTTAACTGTGAATTTAACAATATATATATATATATATATATATGTGTGTGTGTGTGTGTGTGTATGTACAATTTTGGTAGAGGACATCCTGTTGTGTTTGAAGTACAGCAATAAAATGAAATTATATATGTACTTACTTTAACACTAAATATGTTTATTATATTAATGGCTCTTAGTTCCGGTCATAATAGCCATCATCAGGCCATTTCACAAAAACTTAAAAAAGCTGGTACATATAGTGCAAATTATATTGATATAAATGTAAATGGGATCCCATATGTATTGACGATTTTGCATCATATGTATTGGTTTTTTTAAGTTTCTATGAAATGGCCTGATGATGTACGTTACGGCTGAAGCTAGTAGCTGTTAATATAATAAATATGTTGTTGTGTTAGACTGAGTACTTAATAATTTTATTTTATCAAAATTGTGTGATATTTTTAGACTATGGGTTGGGTTCTGATAGATTATAGTTATGGTTGTATTCTTGTTCTTGCCATCTTGAAGATGGCCACAGGAGTGGCCGAAACCTGTTGGTGATTACTACACATTAAACTTACATTCATACACTCAAGCGCATTTGTTGGTCCTTTTAACAGTTTTACATGCTAAAGCGTACTAAAGAATATTGAAAAATAAGTTTCATTACGTTCCACAAGTTGAGAGGATTGATTCATCTTGTGTGTATTGTCTTACTGGTGTTGATGGAATATGTTTACTGTTGAGAACAAGGTGAATTGGAATTTCAGCGCCACGGTTTTTCTTTTATAATTTTTTACCCTCGGTGGATATAAAACGTGTAAAGAGCAAAGTATCCATGTCTGCATGAATCATTCATTCGAAAGTCAGAAGTTTATTATAATGTTAAATCTTGGAACTCCCGTAAGTGATTTTCTTCCAGTATTTATGCCAGCAAAGGTTCTTGCTCTTTTGGGTTTGTAGGCAATATCTTCATGGAGATGGACTGTTAGGTCTCATTCTTTGTGATTGTTAATGTCAAATGTGTGAAGTCCTCTTTGTTTGGAGAATGACTTTTCACTTGTTGTCCTTGAAGCAGGGATTGTGAATGCAAAATGTCGTAGCAATTTGCTTTAATTTTGCACCTAAATATACATGTGCGGTTGAGTATTTGTATTTTCTGCTAAATATTTCCTACAGGTTTTGGTGCTCACTGCACCATCCTTGGGAAGATCTCTTATCACTTCTCAAAACCATCTGCTTGTCCTAAGATTGTTCATAATTATTAAAACATTATTGTCTTATAGATAATGGCTCTGCTCTGTAACTCAAACATTGTAACAACCATATAATAAGCAGATGGTTTTGAGAAGTGATAAGAGATATATGTGAGGATGGCACAGTGAGCGCCATAACATGCAGAAGGCATTTATTAAACAATACAAATATTCAATTGTCAATGTGCATTTATTTGGAAAATTAAAGATACGATTGCTATATGAAAATGCATGGAATAGAAACCTTCATGCAAAATGTTATAGTTAAACACCAAACAGGAAAGTACTTGTTGTGGGGTCAGAATGTTGATATCACAAAGTTCTTTATTTGTCGAACTAATGGACACAATTTTTATAAAATTGTTAAACTGTTAAAAATCATTTTAAATTATAATAGTTGCTCGAGCATGTTTCAGTTTACATAAACCATCATGTTGGAGCAACTATTATAATTTTAAATGATTTTAACAGTTCTAAAAGTATTGTATGCATTAGCTGGACAAATAAAGAACTTAATATTATCAACATGCATGGTGCAACTACAAAGAAGTTGATATCACTGTTGAATTGTGAGGTGCCTGCAGGCCTAACACGCACTTCTACACTGTGCACTTTTCTCAATTTTTATGTATATTTGTTAAATGACATGGCTCTGTAAGAGAATTTCGGTACTACAACTTAAAAGTTCCTGTTCACCTCCCTGCCCTGTTATGGCCCACCCTCAACCTGTGTTCGGTATGGTTACAGAAATGAACAGCTTTCGTAGTGGTTTCACATTTAAGAGACATACTCTTTTTCAGGGTAACTTTTGATGTTCATGCTCTATTGCTAATTTTATGAAATTCCCTCATTGCGTTTCATTCTTACAAACGTAAGGCCTCCAATAACCAAATCACAGGCTGCAAGACAATTTTATGTACGTGAGCACATGCTCTTGTGGAGTACCGGTGTGGCGCCACAGTCCAGTGCAGATGTTAACACGTACAGTTGCTGTAGTATTGGTTTACGTGTCCTGGACGTAACTTTATGTTGTGACACCCGAAAGTCATTGTGTTGCTAGGACCACATTAAAACGTCTGCGATTTGTCTTTGTAGTGAGGGCCGGATTTAAGCGTGTTGGTGCCCTTAAGCTGTAACATTTCAGAGGGCCCTCCGCCTCTAACAGATTTGAGGTTTAATTGGTTTTCATGCTTGTGGAAGGACATGTATAAAATACTATATTACGTAAATTTTTTATTAATGTTAAAATAATAATAAGTGACAATAATAACTAATAATAACACGAAGTAACAACCGGCGATAGGTATTTATACCAATAATTATCATTACTTTGTATTGTGATTTTCATTATTTACAAGCGCATTTTGTGAGGCGGCCCCACTGAGGCCGTAAGTGGACTAATGTAGCTTGCACGTAAATCCGGCCCCTTTTGTAGTCCTGATCGTCGCGAGATGTGCTGTTGAAATAGTCACGTGGCGACACGTGTACACCAGTAGCAGTGTTAAGACTGCGAATGAGTACACTACTGTTTCACATAGGATACATTTTTGTAACCCACGAAATCTGTAACCCAAATTTTAACGTACCGAGATGCCAGCTCCATAGAACGAGGTAGATATTGAGCTAGTGCCTGGTTAGGCAGTTAACTAATTTCCTTCTCCTTATGTAAATCAAATATATATTATTACCACACTAACATGGGGCTGCCACTCGTTGTGTCATAAGCCGAATGGATCCATCGTGTAAGAGTATGCGGTAACATTCCCGCACGTTTATCTGTATGGATTTGGTGCGGATTTAAATCATGAACGTGATGTTTTGTGTACTTTCTGTGGTTTCGTGTACATAGGTGAAAGTTGTGCCTGTGCATGCGTTTAAGCCCCATGCCACGAAGGAGCATAGTGGAGTTGTGGTCTGTTGCATTCATAGCGTCGGCACTGCAACTGGGGGTGCGAGTTGTCGGCTTCCCGCAGCGGCAGTTTCTTTACCCCTGGAGAAAGACCCCGGTGTGCGTTGGGTTGGAGGTTGTGTGAACCCCAGAGCCGGTCTGGTTGCTTTGTGGTATGGCGAAATCTCTTGTCCCAGCCGGTAATGGCACCCGATTCGTCAGTCGTTCAGCCCGTAGCCTTGTCACTGTACTGACTAACCGGAAGCCAGAATTCTGTCTTTGAGTTGTATAAGGTAAAGAAGATACGCGGAGAATGTTATGTCACTTGTTACAATCCTCGGGTCTAGGCGAAGAGAATTTGCTTGTTCAGAAACACGCACCAAAGAAAATAATGACACGGAGGTTGGCAGTGTGCAAGGATTTTCAGCGTATTACAAAGGACACCATTTTGTTGTATTTTTTTATTACTTTGCTAAGTTATGAATACTGATGTTGAGCATTGTCACTACGTGATGTGAAATGACAGGATGGTAAAGTTTCGTTGGTAGCATGTCTGTTGCCCGACACGGCAACCGGATGTCGGTAAGGTTTCGTTGAAATGTTGGAGGCAGAAGCTGATATGTAACGGCGTAGATGTAATAAACGCCTGGTGATGTTCGCTTCCACGGCTCTCCTTTCGTTTAATGTAAAATGTGAACACTGAATTACTTGCGTTATACGTAATTTTTAAATGTCCGCAATTAAAGATATGCAGTTATGAAGAATGGATAACAGTTATCCATCAAGATTTCACCATTGCGATGCTATTTGTTGCGAGAGACTTCAGGAAGAAATATAGCGAGTTATAAATTGGTGTTGGTGCTGTATGTTGGCTGTTCCCGCAATGAATGCCCTGTATTGGCAGTACTGTGTTGGCCACCTTGCTTGCACGGAATGGACCAACAGAGGTTGTGATGCTGTGCGTGGAAGGGAGAGAGTGAGGTAAACGCGGGAGGAGGTAACGTGAGTAGAAGAGAGGGGGACGTACCTCGTTGCCAGACGTCGTCTTTCATGTGGGACTGGACTGGACTTCAAAATTGTCAGGGGATGTTATACTGTTTGAAGTCTGTGTAATTTGGGCGGGAAGTACATGTATTCTGTGATAAAAGACTTCGTGAACGTAGTGCTGATTTGTAGAGCAAATGGACGAAGACTGCTTGGAAAACCAAGAAGAGACTGTTAGGCGAGCCCGAAACAGTCTGTCAAGGCCTAACTTTGTGACCGATGATGATATGAACGTAGTTGTTAGCGCGTGGAGGCAAATTAGGAATGGAACTGTTGTGAATTCTGGGATAACTTTGCCACGAAGAACGAAGTATTTCCCGCAATCAGATATATGGTGGCTATTTTTTTAAATTGGGATTAGTAAGTGGGAGCTTACGGTTTTGTACACATGCAGTTCGTTCACTCATCTTCTTAGTATGCGTATGGCTTAACTTCGGGCTGGGAGAATTTCTAATTTGATAGTAATTGGAAGTAGTGTTGAGTAACATTGTGTAAGTAAATTGATCAAAAGCAAGAAGCGCGACGTTGGCCAGAACGCCATTATCCGGGTGGTTTGAGCACTGTCTTACCGAACCAGCGAAGTTGTGTTCAGTGGGTTTTGTTCTGAGGTTACTAGATGCGGTGTCCACAAAAATTCTTGTCCCTGACGAGAAATAAACATTCCTCGGACATCAGCCCGTGACGTAGTTGCTATATCGACTGAACTACCCCTTGTCTGTAGTTAATTTTATGCAGTTACATGGCGAACGAACTGGAGCGACCTGAAAAGTTTGAAGGGTGTTACGTCGTATGCTTTTGAAATATATGCAACCTGTATTAAGGTTGTGTGATTGTAGAATGTGTAACGTGGCGGTCATGGTCTGTGCCTTTGTATCTGTTGAGGATAAGGAACGCACCATTGAAGCTAGGCATGTGGCGTTTACTGCGAACGCACCCGCACACGCTGTATGAAATGTTTATTACTTGCCAAAAGTAATAATCATGGTGACGCTCCCAACATTTGAAGCTGTATGTCAGATTCAATGTACTCTGCTCTTGTTAGTGTCGCCGTGTATATTGAGACATTGTAAAAAAACGCACGGCTTTTTGTTTTAGATGTCAGTAGATACAGTTGTTTTTTTAACATACATTGTAGTGTGACTGTTTTTACGACGTTGGACTGAAAGTGTGTCTTCAAAGTAATACACGTTATAATTGAAAATGAATTAGTAATAGCAGCTTGAAATATAATTTCCAAGCTCAAAGCAGGTACCGGGATCATCGTGCATCATCATATGCACTGCGGTATAGAGACATTTTGATCTCCACAGTTTTTATCTGCCATGGTGGGCCGAGGTAGCGTAGTCAGTATAGCGACTTGCTACTGGCTGGATGGCCCGGGGACCACCCAGCCCATTTAGCGCCGAGGTTCAAGAAAAATTAGAGCTGTACCTCTTCTACCCCTCTGGACCTTTGTGGCCTGCTCCAGGGTGACCTTTATCTGCCATGGTAATTAGGCCCCTGTCACCACGATATGGCGCATCCTGAGGTTTCAGATGTAGGGGAAGAAGGCCTCCGGATATGGAGGGTGGCTGCTAATATTTTAAATGAGTTGCGGATAGTTGAAAAGGAGTGGCCCTCCATCTTGAGCATTGGGCGAGAGGCTGACAAATCCTTTCCATAAAAATTTACCATGTTACGAAATGTTACACAGGGCCTTGGACTTGGAGAGATGCTTGGGAATGACCCAAGCATTTGAAAGCGGACACATGCTATTTGGAACGTGGAATGTGAGGAGATCCTGTAGGTCTGCCTCACTGAAGTCATTTGCAAGAAAATTAGCAAAGTATAATTTAGATTTAGTGGAAATACAGGAGGTTGAATGGGACAGTGGTGGCACCGTGGTAAATGAATTAAAATCGTTCGGGTGCACGTTAATAGAGCCATATCATTAGTTGACTGAATGGAGTTTGTTTGTTATGGGATATACAAAGTGCTAAGAAGTTGTTCGTGTTATTGCACTCGGCGCGCTTGCCCCAACCGAGGATCGCAGTGATGGACATAAGGACAGTTTTGTTGAGTAATTGGGGCAGATATTCGATTACTTATTGAAGTGCCACATTAATCTTACGGTAGGAGATTGTTTCTTTCTTATCCTGGCCTCTTTCGACCTACTCATTGTAGGTGTAGAGGGTTATTTCCACCTAATCTCATTCAGTGACACGCACACACACACACGCAGGACTCCTCTGGACGAGGGATCGGCATGTCGCAAAGACGTCTGCCTGACAACGCATGCCTCTAGAAAGAGACAGACATCCATGCCCCTGCTGGATTCGAATCCATAATGCCAGCAAGCGAGAGACAGCAGATCAACGCCTTAGACCGCGCCGCCACCAGAATCGGCTGGTAGGGGATTTCAGTGGAAAATTACGGAGAGAGGTGTTTGTAATAGAGTGTTAAATCGTGCCACATCCAGATTTCTGATTGTAAATGGCTCAGTGTTTGTACATCGAGTGTGGGACTGTACGGTTAAGCGTATTGGGGGGTGGGGGCAGGGAGTAATAGGAAGGTAGAAAGAAATGTAACCAGTAATTGTTCGATTAGCTAAGCATTTATTTATGTATACATGCACAGTTTGTACATGAATTTTAACGCGGTGCCATGAAATTGAACAGACCCATTGTACGCTGATGGGGTGTAAACATTGACTAACGTACGTGCCTTGAGAAACACGCGTACTCTTTCCACTCTTGTTTATTTTTGCTGTAAAGGGTTGCGTGCTACTTGACTGTCATACCATGTAATTTCATTACGGGAACGGTTCTCTGTTTTTGAGACTGATCGAACATTTACATGTGGCAGGTGTTGGTTTGGGTATATTGAATCCTGGTGGATGCCATTTTGACACTGCGGTAGAAGGGTGGCTGCAGGGCGTTTATTGGTTTTAACTGTTCACTTAACATTGTTTTTAGGCGAGTCTGGAAAGCAGCTAACGAAACGTGACTATTGACTTCGTCATGTCCGCCCGCATGGAACAACTCGACTCTCACTGGACGGATTTGCGCGAAAATTGGTATTGGGAATGTTTAATGAAATTTATTGACACATTCCAGTCCCGGTCACGGTTGGGCAGAAACAATGGGCACTTTACATGAAGACCTACATACATTACGTTATGACTGGTTTGGTTATTAACATGTATTATTTATTCGAATGGGGGTTATGTTGACAGCGAGTCACACTTTCGACCTGTTGCCTGCCAGTACCTTTGGCTTTCAGGTGTAGAAGGTAAAGCACTGTACTGCGGTGCATTTCAACTAGTGCTGGTCCATCTCGTCTTGTTGATTACAGTGTGTGTGCGATAGGGATGGGAAAATAACTCTTTGCGATATATATGTTTCGCAGGGCAGTCATGTCCGGCAAGTAGAGGAACCGAACGTTTGCAGCGGCCTGGCTCCTTGGCCATTCAGGTGTGTTGCAGTTGAGCCTTTCTGAGGTTTTTGCGTGCTTATTGCCAGTCTCCGAACGCTCATCATCTTGAAAATCCTTCGGGTTGTGGTTTTGACAGAATGGTATGGTATCTCCGTGTCTGTGGTTTGTGTGTTCAAAGTGGCCTTCTTTGCCGAGGGCATCAGCTTCTTCGTTTCGTGTAATATCTCAGTGGCTTTGGGATCCGGTGTAATGCTTCTGTCGTATTCTTGCCCCCTAAGAGCTTTTCGACACTTCGGAACTTAAAATAGGTTATTAATGTTCCCATGCTTGCTGTGTCATTCAAGATGACCACTGCTGCTGTTCCATGTTTTCTGATGTTACCATTCATTGTAAAGTTACCGATGCTGCATGGATGCTGTCCTTCGTTACCAGAGTTGTCTTTGCTTCTCTTTGTTCCCTTTTTACGGAGATTACTTTTGTGGTACTCTTTTTGCGTAGGTTACATATGCTGCAGAGGTTACCTGTGCTTCGATAGGTACCCATGTTACCAAGGATACCATTGCTTGTATAAGTGCCTTGGTTACCAGTTTACCAGTGCCATTGGGTGTATGAAAACACGGCAAAAGTGTTGCGCTGTGCGAAAATTTCCTGTCTTGTTCATTGTCATTTTGTGGCATTCGTTTTGCATCTCAGATTGCTGCTTGGCTAACCAGCATTATGGTTCCATGGTTGTCTTGATTTTGACAGGATCACAGCTTAAATTTCAGCCGACCTGGTTAGGGTTTATGTTGTAAAATTCTAGCGCAGTTCCCCGTTTAAGCCTTTGACAAATTCGCGTAGCAGAATGTTCGGGTGGGAATAGACTGCTTTCAGAATTCCGGGATGTTTGCGAGTACAAGGCATAACTGTGGGGATTGCCGTTGGGTTAGGTTTTATCTCTCATCATAATCCAGCGTTGGGTAACCGTCTGTTTACACGGAAAATAATTGTGTTTTCTTGGCTGGAAGTATGTGTTGTTAACTAGCACTATACGGAACAGTCTGATATTGAAATGACAAAGGGAAAGCTTTTCTGCACCTTCCCCAAATCGTAAGGTGACTGGGCTAGGGGCCTACGGCTGAGTAATTTTGGTTCGACCCGCAGCTGGGACAAGGTTTTATTGTTTACTGAAGTGTGTAAGCACCGGATATGGGACCAACATAACTGCATGTTCAGTGGGCACAGGGTCAGAGCGGCCGGGGCATGACTCTGACCATTCATCTTCTATGGTGTCGAGGTTAATGCATAGAGCTATACCACCAGTCTCCCATATTCCGTCATGGCTTGGAGCTGAATGAAGCACAGAGAAAACTTTACCTTTGATCCTTTGTCATATCCCGGCCAACTGTGGGGCCCACCAGTCTGCTGGCTGATTGGTATTAAATCTGTCTGTCGGGTTATTTTATCATCCATCAAGCAGCTGGAACTTGAGGCTGAACGCTCAGGTTGTTCGTATTGTACCGAGGTTAAAAATTCCGGGAGCTGTGCCTCCATCAGCATAGTCTCTCTCATGCGATGTGTACACATAAAGTTTACATTTTAACAACCCCCCCCAATACGGTTGACTCCGTGGTTAGTATGTAAGGTTAGGCTGTTTGGTATCTGTGAAGACTGTGGGAACCCCGTCTGTGAGATGGCATTGTGAGTTTGACCAGAGAACTTCCACGGTACAAGAGACTCATGCCTTTTGAAATGTAACCGTCGTATTGTCAGCTAGAGATATTCCTGTGTTATAGGTTCATCGGAATACCTACAGTTCGGATTTCTTCGGTCGTGGGTTCTTTCACTGCCTTCTAGAGGCTAAGGGTATTTGTAGTTCTGTCACTGTGTTGGTAAGGAGCTTGACAAAGTCTGATTGAGGCCAGTTGTGCGTGTACTACTAGGATTGAGAAAATTTCTTGATTTTTAATCAGTTACGAAAGTTGTTTAAAGTTCCATCTGTCCACAGCTGTTACAGGTGACGGAACTTCCGTTCTGCACGGATTTCTGGTCAATTCCTGTTTGACAACATGACGTTTTGTGTGAAGTTTGGATTGCTGCATGCGTTAGTAAACGCTAAAATATATGACGCACTGATTCATGTGCCCTTCTGTGTGATGTAAATGTGTAGGCACGTGCCGCAATTTAAAATTCGCACGTCCACCGCATCTTGAAACTGCGTGTGACGTAACACAACGCTTCCGGGTGTCTCAGTAGAGCTATATAATACAGGAAGGAGGTGCTTATTTATTCCTGTGGTGTCGAGTTCATCTGATACTGCGTAATAACCAGGTGACAGCCGTGTCTGCATAATGTCAGCCGCTTACCTGAACATGCGAATACTGCCAGCTACCAAGACGTGTATGTTAGGTACATGTCTGACAATGACAGCGGTTAGCATGGCACTGGTACAGTGACATCACACTGTTACAAACCGCACGAGAATCGTTCGATCTTTTATGTCGATCGCAGTGGCTGCGTAGGTTCCAGATCGCGGGTTCTTGTTCCTTGGCATGTGAATATATTGAATACGCACAGGATGACAGCGAATGAGGGGTGGTTCGGCGGCACTTTGGTTTGCTGTGAAGGCACTAGGCCTGCTAGCTAAAAAAAAAAAAAAAGCCTGCCGAAGACAGGGGTTATAAAATACGCAGAAGTGGATGTCTTCGCATGATGTTCTGACCTACTTCGAAGGAATCGATCATTGAAGCAAGGAACGTAAAAATAGTTGCTGTAGGTATGTAACCTTTAGGTTCTGTGTCGGTGGTGGTGGAACGAAGCGATGCTTGCTCGCATCTGTCTCCTCACCTTGAAGGAAGCTCTGTCGCTCTCTCTCTCTCTCTCTCTCTCTCGCACCTGTTGGCTGCAAGGCTTGGCAACGCAGAGCGTTACAGAGACAGGCTGGCTGAAGTAGGTAGGGCAGTAAGAAGAAATGGAAGGTGAAGTCAGACAAGCATCGTACACCCGCGTCAGAAAACAGGGTTGACCACTTGTGTATAGCAAAGAGATATTGTACGCACTGTTACGTGCTTCTGTTGACAGTTTTGAAGATAAAATCCATCCCTACAACAATCTTAGTGGGGGAGTCAAGGTTTTAATGTCGGTGACAATGTAAAAATGCTTTTTTGTCCAGAGGGTACTGAATTAGTGACAAAGGAAGCAACTTTTATGTTGTACTTGTGGGTGTACACTAATGGCAGTAGGCTTGTTAAAGAATTTATACGGAATCAGTTGCTGTCCAAAATGATTTGAAAGAAATTTGAAGTAATTATGGCGGGGGGGGGGGGGGGGAAAAAACTCCTAG
>Ga0123354_10015526_pt1 | contig 11899 bp, 7 predicted proteins | sample TergutLab28metaG_2_FD_97872 | JGI IMG/M metagenome (GOLD analysis project Ga0123354, IMG submission 97872) | Labiotermes labralis P4 segment gut microbial communities from Petit-Saut dam, French Guiana - Lab288 P4 | ecosystem: Host-associated > Arthropoda: Insects > Digestive system > Gut ... | reverse complement strand
ATTGCGGGAGGAAAGGAAGCTGAGGGTGTTTGAGAACATGGTTTTGAGGAGAATATTTGGACCTAGGAGGGAAGAGGTAACGGGGGAATGGAGGAGATTGCATAACGAGGAGCTAAATGATTTGTTCTCCTCACCCAATATTGTGCGGGTGATAAAATTGAGAAGAATGAGATGGGTTGGGCATGTGGCGCGTATGGGTGAGGAAAGTGGGTGTATAGGGCCTTGGTTGGGAAACCGGAGGGAAAGAGACCACTGGGGAGGCCTAGGCGTAGATGGGTGGATAATATTAGGATGGATCTCCAGGAAGTAGGATGTGGGTATGTGGACTGGATTGGGCGGGCCCAGGATAGAGACAGGTGGCGGAAGCTTGTGAGTGCGGTATTGAACCTTCGGGTTCCGTGAAATGCAGGGAATTTCTTGATTAGCTGCAAACCAGTTAGCTTCTCAAGAATGACTCTGCACCGTGGAGTAAGTAAGTAAGTAAGTATGTAGGTTGTGTGCAGTGCGCTGTGTCATTATTATTTCCTTCTATTTGTTATTGTCTGTGGGCCGGGTAGCTCAGTCGGTATAGCGACTGAGCTAAGGGCTGGACGGTCCGGGATCGAATTCCGGTGGGGACGAGATTTTCCGCCCGTCCAGACCGACCCTGGGGCCCACCAAGCCTCCTGTAAAATGGGTACCGGGTCTTTCCCGGAGGTAAAGTGCGGCCGGGGCGTGCTGCTGACCACTCACCCCCTTCTAGTGATGTGGTCATGGAAGAGTAGAGATACACCTCTACCCACCCTCTGGGCCACATCGGGCCTGTAACGGGATCACTTTACCTTTTTTAAAATTTGTTTTTGTCTGATAACTCGACTTATGTTCCTTAACATTTTTTTTTTTACTGTTTTCCTTTTTTTTGTTTATTTGTTTTATTTTTTGTTTATTCCGTGCTTTTGTATTGTTTCTCCTTTTGTATATAGCTGTCTCTTTCCTATTTTTGTACAAGTTTACCGACCACCATCACTGGGTTGAAACCCAATTGCAGTAAATAAATGTCATGTATCCCAACGTATCATATCATGTATCATATCAAGCATTCCAAAGCGTGCTACATATATTTACGGTCAGTGCATTAACCTTTTATAGCCTGCCGGTTACTTTACCTAAAACCAGGTTTAACATTAAAAAATTCAGCATGCTTATTACATTACATTTATGTGTTTTGTGTGGATCTCAGAGCAAGCAGTAAATTTTGACTTACACATCATTAACAGATTGGGTTTTATAAAGTAGTTAGAGAGAGTTTACTGTGCGGTACGCACTGAGTCCTTATATAACACAGATACGTTTCTTTTTTAAAGTGTTCATTTCATCCTAGTGACACTTATTCTGGATTAACGGTTCTTATTAACTGCAAAGGATCCTTGGTCACGGTGAATAACGGGCAGAATTAAGTTTATAAATATTTTTACTTTTTATTTGTTAGGGTTTTCATATTTTACGAGCTTGTTTATAATGCTAGCGGTATTTGGAAGATTTTATATTTTTGCCTACTTTCTTGCGCTTTCCTTTGGCATTGGGACAAAGATTATTTTTATTACCTTTAATTATGTTGTTATTTACTACAAGATTTCTTCTGCAAGTAATAGGATTAGCCTACCAATTTCCCTTCAAAACCTAGTCTTTGGCAATCTCGGTTTCGATAACAGCAGTTTCAACGGCAAAATACCCCACTCTCCCACTCCTCCTCCCCCTTATGATACCCTGGTAACTTTGTCCAGTCCCGCAGCTAAGTTGAATGCAGTCTGAACGTAACCTTCTTACTGATGCGGGGATCATGATAAAACTCATTTATAAAGAGAAATGAAGTAGAAAATCACTTAATTTCCTGTCGAACTGTCGGAACATGACACTTATGAATACTAAATACAGTGAAGAATCGTAGGAAAGAGAAACAGCTGATCACAGACAGCTAATATTTTAATCCACTGTTAAGAAACTGAATACTTGCTTATAGTGACAAATGGATTGAAGGACGCGGCAAAGAAACATTTCATACAAAATATTAATCCATTTACAATATCTTCCCATTAGTTTCTCAACTGGCTTTCCGATAGGGCAGCTGAAGTACAAGTATTTCATGCTTTAACTTCTGTGCTCTAAACTGGATTATACGCTTACACACAATCCTCTACGCGAAGCAACGGAAATATGTACCTTAACGTATTATTTGTTTCACGGCGTTGTAATTCAAACTGTGAACCATAAAACGACTAGACGACAGTTCGTAACAAACCGGAAAGAATGCTTAACTAACCGCAAGGAGGAAGAAAATTATTTAATACAAACAACATGATAAAAACAATTTTTTTAACGTGACCTTTACATTTCATTTAAGAGAAAGGGTAGAACTCAATGGTCAAGAATAAGACATATTAGGTCACATTAGCATCTTCAGACAGTAGTCAAATTAGTTAGTGGGTGCGCCGTAACGTTGTCAAATTACCGCTAAGCCTAGCCTATAATAGTTGCCCAGCTGGTACCCCAAGTCATCTGTGACTGTCATAGTAACCTTGGGAATAAATACCTCGTCAAAGAACCAGACAAAAAATGAAAAACAAAATACTATCTAGGAATGTAACACGGCAGGACTCAGTGGGCAGATTTCATATAACAGATATCAGTACCTAGAAAAATTCAGTGAATTTCTGTGAACTAACCACTACGAATTTTCTAGAGGGAAATTGTAACAAAACAAAGGTTTATTTCTGTTCGTTTCTAATATCGACTGTTTATAAAATATTATTATTTGAAGCTTATGAAAAAACGTTTTGCATAAACAAAGAACCCGTCCGTAAGTTTCTACTATGTCAGTACTGAACATTAGAGTTCCTAGATAAAATCTTCATGTTTGCGCCGTGTATTATTGATAATTAAACAATTAATTATCCAACTAATGCACAATATATAATATTTAGATATAATTAAAATTATAAAATATTTAAAAGTGCTCCAACATGTTTCGGATCACAGTGGATCCATCATCAGGGAGCCTTGTACATTGCTTGGATAAAAATTACAAGAATAATTCTATCGTGTCCGTTGACATGGACAAGGTCGGTGTTATAGCAGCATATTCTGACCCGTTGTGTGTGTGTGTGTGTGTGTGTAGTTCACTGTATATGAAGGCACTCTCCATATACAGTGAACTACACACTCACAACGGGTCAGAATATGCTGCCATAACACCGACCTTTTCCATGTCAACGGACACGATAGAACCATAATTTTAATTTTAGCCAAGCACTGTATAAAGCTCCCTGATGATGGATCGTCTGTGATCCGAAACATGTTGGAGCACTTTTAAATGTTTTATAATTTTAATTGTATCTACATATTATATTTTGTGCATTAGTTGGATAATAAATTTTTAAATTCCTAGATACACTTTAACGTTTAAAGTCTACTGTTTGCTTGATGCACCAACAGGTTTAACTTAAAAAAAAAAACAGGCCATATACGTATAAACCTAACATTGAGGTCCGATTGCGTGACAAATGTCGCCGTGAAATAGCAAGGGGTATTAAATTTTATGAGTGAGTGTGTGTGTCCTTAGCCTTAACAACCTGCGCATATTTGAAGGGCAAATAATACGGAAGATATTTGGCCCTGTCAATACTGACAATATATGGAGAATAATGGAGACTGATAAATTAATAGAAGGTGCAGATATACTGAGATTCATCAAGGCACAATGAATCAAATGGCTGGGGCATATTCGAAGAATGGACCAAGCAAGACCAGCTAGGAAACTACTAGATTGGAAACCTATGGGAATTAGACCAGTAGGAAGACCAAGACAACGATGTCAAGAGGATGTTATGGAAGATCTAAAAAAGCTGAAAGTTAAAAACTGGAAGGAAACAGCTAAAGATAGAAGAACTTGGAGTGACTTGGCTGACAATTCGAAAACCCACAGAGGGTTGTAGTGCCAATGATGATGAGGATGATGATGATGTGCCCTTAGCCTTAGTTATCCAGAATGTAATGCGCATGCGCCGTGTTACATTTTCATCTGTGGCCTGTCTGGCTCTACTATATTTTTTCATATTATCTCATAAATGGCGCGATTTTCGGAAAAAAGTTACTGAGCATAAAATTTATATTTTGATTTTCTCTACAACTTTTGTCGGAAGCATTTCTCATTCCAAAAAAAAACTGAGGAAATATGATCATAAATGTATAGTGGTATTCATGTAAGATACCCGTCATTTTTGTCAGATTTTGATGAAATTTGGATTTTCTCGACAGATTTTCTAAAAAAAAATTACTCCATTATCTTCAAATATCAAATTTCATAAAAATCCATCCAGTGGGAGATGAGTTGTTCAATGTGGACGGACAGACAGACAGGCATGAAACTAATAGTCGCTTTTCACAATTCTGCTAACTCGCCTAAAAATCGCACATTCCGTCTACACTCTGTTTATGTACGCTGAATTTATCTGAGAATAAACAGCGACTTTGTCCTGTATAACATAAGCTGACTGCATTTTACAACCGAGATGAAAGTGTTTACTGCGCGGTATGTTATGCTTCTTTAACTAAAAGATTTTATGTTTCGTTCTTAAAGGGTTAATCGTCATTACCAAAAAACCAAGCCCAAATTATGGTACAATCTTAACCTTTTAAACGCCAGTTAAAATCCCACTTGCCATCTGCTGGCATTATTAGGAGCTCACCATATTTTCCACTTTAGCAGGATAAGGGTTAATACTTGTAGTTCTAAAGAGACAAGAGAAATATTTCTTATACAAGTTGTTCATCCACCGTTTGGAATTCCTTTCCCGCTCATGTCCTCGTAGAATTAAATTTTACCACTAAGTTTAATGTCTTTTTTAACAATTTAGAGAAAGAATATCGTCCTAAAATATTTATGCAATTACCTACTATTCTTATAATAAAACCAGCTAGATGCACTAATTTCTCAAATTTATTTTTGGAATAAAAATGTACATGTTTCGGACAGTTCCTCTGTCCAGCATCAGGAGCTTTTCACTGTACACACACCAATGGTACACGTATGTCACACAGGTTTGCTGACAGCTTGCGAGCAGGATCAGGACGGAACAGGAGTTCCGTCCTGATCCTGCTCGAAAGCTGTCAGCAAACCTGTATGACATATACCATTGGTGTGTGTACAGTGAAAAACTTCTGATGCTGGACAGAGGAACTGTCCGAAACATGTATATTTTTATTCCAAAAATAAATTTGAGAAATTAATGTATCTAGCTTGTTTTATTATAGGAATTTATCACGATGCATGGTCACCTGAACATCACATTACCTACTAGTATGATACGTGTGAGTAATGGAGGCTAGTGCTTCATACTTTTTATAGTGTGCACAGCCTACACAGTATTTGTGCAGTAGTTAATGGTAGTGGGGTTAACTGAGAGGTGTAGCAGTTCTGGCTAAGGAGCATTTAATTTTGCATTTAATGTGAACTATTGGCTTCTTTGTAACGCGAAGTTCAATTCCGTGTTCCAGGAAACTAGCCCACTGATGATTTACGCAACCCACGAATGAACAGCTTCCCTAACTGAACAACAATTAAAAAACAGAACCGTAAAATATCTCTCCAGAATTAGAACGGCAAATATCTAACGTTGTAAACAGAACAATACTTCACCGTGAGACAGAGATTTAGTCTAGTTCAATTCAACCCACTTCTGTTCGCATAATGCTAATCTGCATATTACATTCTGCCAAAATATTTCTGGTGATTATTCCAGAGATTATTTGGCCAACATTTTGCGTGCTTTGTTTTCTTCCTACATTGTAAAACGTGGATGAATTATAGCACGGCGACTAATACACTGGTCGGATCGGTTCGGATCGGATAAGAGCCCGCCCTTTCAACCATCCACCCACACTTTGAAAAAGAATCCTTTAAAACGATCAGACAGCATCTTGTCTGACACTGTGCAAGTTCGTAAAGGAAACGAACATGAAATAATAAATTTTCTTTTTGTACTTGTTAGGAACTTAACTCGAACATGATATACAGTAGCATTTGAACAACGGATTAAGGACACAAACGGTGTACTTCCCCGGTCAGAACTGTAGGGTGTAATTTTATTTTTATTCTTCCAGTAGTTTATGATGGCGTTAAGCGGGTAACCTACTAGACATTCACATCCTTTACCAAACATCCAAGCGGTTGTTTTCTGTCTGTCTTCATTTAATCACCCAGAACTATGGAAAGTGCGGAGTGACCACGAGAATCGTAAAAACAACATACGCACATAAAGATAGCTTAACAACATATAAAGTAGGGTACTTGTACAATACCAAGCAATAAAATGTGTATGGTCTATGCTTCTATGTTACGTAGGTATGTGTGTGTGTGTGTGTGTGTGTGTGTGTGTGTGTGTGTGTGGATGATGGGTGGTTCTGTATAAGATAATTTGTGATATCGCTAATCATCTTGACCAAAATGGTGTTTAATATGAAATGACTATGAAAAAGGATTATTATTAATATTATTATTAACCGTGGTACAGTGGTAATGCTCTTGAAAGTTTTATTTTCCATCGCATGTTCACATTTAATATTTGTCGTAGAAATTTCTGCTGTTTCATTGTCCTTAAAAATGCTATTTTCAAAATGGTGAATGTGAAGAACACCTTCACATTTCTGGCGTGGCGCCGTGTAGTCTGGTTACATTTGCCTGTTCACCGGATAAATCTGCTGCCTCCACTATGGGATGTAGATAATTTTCTGCCAGATTGTACGGCTAATAGCCTTGTCAAACACGAAATAATCAGAATGTGTTTCTTGGAGTTAACTTTTGTAAAAATAGATTCAAAAATCTGTTTTTCCTCTACTACTATTATAATTAACATGCGAGTTTGTAATGACTCTATTATAATGCCACCGGGTAACAACACAATTGCAGTAAATAAATAAATATATAGTAAATCAGTATGTTTTTAACAGTTTCTATGACCAAAATTTGTAATGTTTTACAGTTGTGAGCAATATATCATGAAAGATTTTTTTGAGGTCTCTCCAATCACATGACGCCTATAAAACAAGCTAATTACGTGGAGCGGAATCTTCCTTCAAACTTTCTGCCTTTTAAAAATTTTCCCGCCTCTTTTGGAACTAAAAAAGTTCATTAACATTTCCTCAAGTTCTCGCGATTCTGCTCTTTGTCCTGAGCTATCACATTCAGCTATTAAAATTCTCACCAGTAAGTCAATTTCGACGTGTTTCTAACCATCCTTCCATCCTCAGGATATATACACAACGCTTAAGTAATTGCAGTTTAAAAATTTTTAAAATAATTTTGACATCATCTGTCACATTGCTGCTTCTGAATTTCTAAGACGTTATTCAAAAACTTAAGATCACATCATAACTCCGAACTAAAAGAAGAATAATAAATGGCACAACAGTGTACTAATTAAATAGTCATTTTCTAATTACTTTCTTTTCTACAGTTAACATTTTACTGTCATTTTACATTTATTTAATCAAGGTCTGCGTAAACATCGCTGAAAGCAATCTTATTATTATTCGGCAGGCAAGACTAGATTCTATATCGTTTTCTCCAAAATACAAGTCTAGAACCGTATACTCCAATTAAGTCCCCAAGGAAAAAAAGAATATGTAGACGCTTGGCAGTTTTAAGACTCGTGCAGACTACGCGTGCTCGTGCTCCGCCTCTCAAGTCACCGTCAATGTGGATACTTACGAGTGGTTAAGCAAGTTTTATGATCTGAGCCATCTACTTCACCAAACAGCCGGTGTTCTAAAGACAGTTACTCCAAGGCCCACTGCATTTTGGATATCCCAAGCCACTGAAATGAACAATTTGTTTATAGCCGTCTAGAATCATCTCCAGTTTTACGAACACAACAACGAGCATGAATAGTCTGGACGCGCCTTAACTATAAAGGAGAAATTTGTACTGTACGCAGCAGACAAACATTATCCTAACGTCCATGGGCGCTAGAAGGAACACGACACAAGATGCTTGGACCCACCTTAAGAATGGCTGGTCGAATCTAATTTCAAGTCACGGAAATAAAATATACTGTCTTTAATTAAGCAGTGTATCTCACCTTTGGCTTACATTGACTAATGAAGCGATAAAGTAAGGAGAGACACAATAAAAACTATCAAACTGACCAAAAGGAGCAACAGCAATACACGAATTAAGATACACAATCGAGAAAATTAAAACGCATTCCTTTTAGATATCATTGGTTTCCCTTAAATGCCGCGTGATTTATGCCAGCCGCCGATCGCAAGACGTGTGGTGTGCCTTGTGTACGAACTTGGCCTCATTTTATGCAAGTGCCCTTTTATTCCTGACATCGCGCTTACTTGTCTATTCAATCTCGCACAGATTGTTACGGTTTGTCTCTTGATTATTTTTCGTTTCTTTCATGTTGCCAAGGTTGCAAGGATCACGCTCTATTCTCTCTCTCTCTCTCTCTCTCCCTTCTCTTTCCCTCTCTTAGTAACCAAACCTCCTTTATTGACTTTTAAGTGCTTTAGCATCCCTGTGGAGCACATTTTAAAAACACTCAGTCTGTCCTACAAACACAAGTTCGAGAAAAGTTGAAAAGATAACATTGGATGTTAGCGAATTTTAGTGGCTATTGTATACTCGTGTCGCTTTAGGTAAACATCGGAAAAAAGTAATGGACGCATTGCAGGAATACCCTATGTATTTATAAGTATATCTCTTGCTTGTGTAGAGTATACAGCATGTAAACAGAAAAATATAAATCTTTATATAAACCTACCACACATCCCATACGCAAACGCAAAGTTGCCTTTTGTTTTGTATAGATTTCAGTGTGAAAAGGCTTTTTATCTTTTTGTGAGTAGTTTAAAGTAGTTGTCCACTCAAAAAGGGCTTCCGAACCTCATTGTTTTCTGTTGCTACAAACAAGGTACATTGCCTTGATATTCCAGCCACAGCACTACATTTGAACGGAATTCGTTGTAAATTTATCCCTAAAATAAAAAAAAAAAGTACAGGGCTTTTTGCAAAGTGTGGAAAGGCGTATTTATAGTAATCGCATTGGTCCATGGTTTATGAGAACACAAAATTATTCGTCACGACAATAGTGCCCAGACGTTGGATTTGTTACATTACGCCTTAATAGCTGGTGTCATTCTCATTGTCACCTTAGACGAATAGACCAGATTTTTAGATTTGAAACTACCATATATATATATATATATATATATATATATATATAAAACTCTGACGAGAAATAACGTATAATTTTATTGTTTTTTGTATAAACAGATTTCAATTTCATAAGAAGTTACTGAAAGGGATAAAATAAAAATCCAGCTTCAATAAATACAATTCCGATTTATTGAGAATAACATTTCCACAATAACGAACAAGGAAATTTGAGCATAATTAAAAAAATTCTACAGTCCTAGTGACTGAAGTTCTAGTCCTACATGTCTACGAATTTAGTATTTTTTTTTGGGTTTAATTTATTTGTGTGATAAAAGTTTATTACTCATGTATGAAAATTTTTTATCATAACCTCAAAATTTGGCATTACAGTCATTATTTTATTCCTTGCATGCAAACAAAATTTTAAGTGTACTGTTGATTACCTTTCTGGAACATTTCCCTACAGAATTTGATGCGCTCAGCTACAATCCTACACTTGTTATCTTCATCAGACTGAAATATGAAGAAATTTCCCGCACGGCCGATATGTTATTTGCAGTGTACAAAACTTATTTCCGAAAAAAGTTGCGAACTTTTTTCAATATCTCTTCACACGGTATTGTAGGATCTATAAATAAATGTGTTATTGTCGCTCGGCTCCCACCTAACAACGTCGCTCTTCCACCATGTTGTTACTACAGGTTATAGGAAATTAAAGTTTTGTCTAGCAGCTGGCCTCAAATGTCGCAAGACTGGTGAAATTTTCATGAAGGTCGATTCATAATTTCAAAAGATGAAATGAGTAAACTCACAGACAGACGCGCTCACGCGCTCGCTCGCGCGCGCGCACATACACAAGCAAGACATGATGTCATCATAAACCTAATTTCTTCGGTCGTAGGAAAGAATTCAGGATAAAAATTGCATATAAGAGACGTAAACTACATTAAAGAAGAAAACAGCGTAATGAAGTTCACAGCGTAAACAATGCATCAATGAAGGCGATAATACTGCCACGTGACTTGAACATATTAATTACAATGAGAAAAGATCATTTAACTACATTTTCTTCCCCTGTGGCACTGAGCTCTTAAATTCATAATATTAATTGTGTAATTCAAGAGAGATAATTAACAACAAATTTTTTTTCTGTGAGTTTATTTTTATTGTGTCATTAAAATATCATACTACTTATATCGATTTTTTATTTAACAATAATCTTTACTCCTGCCGACTGCTATCGCTAGATCAAACCATTGTCCCAATACGGTTTTCGGTTCAAAGAGGTGGAGAAGCAGTGGATTATGTCTTTAGTTTCGGAGGTTATAAAAGTAAAAAGTAGATAAGTGGCATTTTGCTTGCAATATACGGCGGTTCCAAAATGTTGCTTCGATTCACTTACACATTATCACTAATTACTCGCATTAAAGGAAGAAAGTATACGTCAAATTAAACACCTTGCATTAAAAGGTAAAGCAGTCCCGTTACAGGTCTGGAGTGGCTCAGAGGGTACCAGGAAGTTAAGGTTCCCAGTTCACATGACAACAGCACAGGATGGTGGTAAGGTTGTCAGCCCTAAGTATCGGCCGCCTTTACCCCCAGGAAATGCTCTTGGTACTCATTTCTGTTAGAGGCTGAGTCGACCCCAGGGCCATAGTGCGATCGGAAGGAGTGTGTCAATGAAAAATCCCAATGACACCATCTGGAATCGAACCAGCGACCTTCCGATTTGTAGCACAGCTCCTCAACCACTGTGCCATCGCGGTCCCCAAACACCTTGTATTATGTAGTAATTAATAAGAGAGAGCTGCGAAAGTTTCGTACTTCTCATCTGGGACTAAAACAGTGCGTAAGTAACTACTTTTCTCTGGCCTCACAAAACAGACCCGCCTATGGTTCACGGACCACTCTTTGAATAACGTGACTACCAAAATTGCAATCTTTGTCAGATTTTAGTTGCTGACAACTAACTATTAATGTCATTGTGTTATTGACTGTGATTTCATGTAGCCATCTTGATAAGCGCAGACGTTTCTATGTAACATTCTGTCTCCATTTCCGATCTGAAGGTGTTGGCAGTGGTTTACCCGAAACGTCGGTACTTGTTAACATACTGCAAGACGTCATAACGCAACACACACTAACCTTCCAAATGGCATAATATGTCATCAAATATTGAAAATTGCCGGCTTTGACGAAGAACGAGAGTTTTTTTTATGTAGCTTTCTCACATAAAATTAAACCATAATGTCGAGCGCGTTCATTGTCCGGGGTGCTTGGCTGTATTTCCCGTAAGCCCACAGGACTTTTCTGGAGTTGGCTCTAATCTCGTCTTCAAGCCGAATGCTTGTAATTTCACTAAAAAATATACTATTATCTACACTATGCTAGTAATGGCTACTACTGCATGGAATTCGGGGCCGTCTATAAGCTAAAATAATAAAATAACAAATACTTACTTACTCCATGGTGCAGAGTCCTTCTTGAAAAGCTAACTGGTTTGCAGCTAGTCAAGAAATTCCCCGCATTTCACGGAACACGAAAGTTCATTACCGCACTCACAAGCGTCCGCCACCCGTCCCTATCCTGGGCCAGCCCAATCCAGTCCATATACCCACGTCCCACCTCCTGGAGATCCATCATAATATTACCCACCCATCTACGCCTAGATCTCCCCAGTGGTCTCTTTCCCTCCGGTTT
>Ga0123354_10015524_pt1 | contig 11899 bp, 7 predicted proteins | sample TergutLab28metaG_2_FD_97872 | JGI IMG/M metagenome (GOLD analysis project Ga0123354, IMG submission 97872) | Labiotermes labralis P4 segment gut microbial communities from Petit-Saut dam, French Guiana - Lab288 P4 | ecosystem: Host-associated > Arthropoda: Insects > Digestive system > Gut ... | reverse complement strand
CAACAAAACACGAAAATGGGGGCGTGGGTGGGGGGGGGGGGGGGGGGGCACTGCAGAGGCAGATGTAGTGTCTGACCATATGTTTTCCAGTGAACCTAAGTGTGCTAAGGGGCTTCAGTGGGGAATCAGTGACGATACTCTGAATGACTTGTGTGTGGCAAAGTGTCAGAGGGTGCATGCGAATTAGAGAAGAGGGCAATCCTATATAATTTCAGGAACAAAGGTGAAGCTCTTTTATATTATTGAATTTAGGGAGCTGTGACAGCTACAGGCAAAAAGTATGCTTGTGTGCTTGAAACAGTAGTATTAAGAATGATAAACTTAGGCATTTCTTGGTTACAATCATTCTCCATGAACCACACTCTTGCCATTAGTAACTTTTCAAGGTGTTAGAATTGCGTATGGTGCTTATAGTTTATTGAATTGTCCCTGCCCAAAATGCCGATAAAATACAAACAGTTTATGGAATGATTTCTGTGTTTTATAAGGAACATTTATTTATGTACTGTGGCTTATTTGAGCAGTGGACTCATATTCCAGCAATTTTAGCCCTGAGTTACTGAATATGGCTTAAAAAAATATACGTATTTGCTTGGTGTCATTTCTTTCACACACTTAAATCATTTGTCCCAGTAAATGGGTTTGCAGACCTCTAAGGGAAGCTATCCAATAGCAACACAAATAAATTAGCAACTGAGCATCTGGAAGAAAGATCAGATACGAGATCTGATCTCAGCAAACTGTTCTACCCCCCATATAATTCATTATGAATTCCTTCCACAGTCATCATTTTCATACCGTGTGTTGAGTGTATGCTATGAAGAGAGACATTTCTGACGAAATCATTGCCCCTCTCAAAATGACAAAAGCTGACCTCTTGACTTAGTAACATTTGTGCTAAGGAAACAATACATGTTTTTGAATCAGCTGCAGAAGTTTTCTTTCACCCAGAAGTGAAGGTGCAATAATGCGGAGCAAAATGACGAAGGGACGGTAAGCACTACTGGGACTGTGAAAGTTGTGACAGGCATTTTGGAGGCGACAGGAAGAAAACTGACCAACACGTAATTTCTGTGATGTCTTGTACTACAGAAAGTTTCAGAAAGTAAATGAATAGGGGGTAGTTTTCGTGTATGTTCCTGATGAAATGAACAACGATTCGAGCTAAATTACCACAAAATCAAGTGTTCTAAGTATGTAGCTCAGATGATGGCATTACTATCGTAACTTGTTAATTTGGCCATGTAATAAACATGAAATTTGCGATTTTACACTTGACATTTCTCAAACCTGTATTTTATTGCATTTTGTGTTATACGACCTTGTATTAAGCAAATAATTCGAAACAGACCTTATGAAGTCTACGAGTACTTCTTAATGAATGCATCTCAAGTAGTACGTCTGTCCTTATAGTATTGTTGTAGTTTATTTTACTGTAGTGGAGGGTCTTGCTGCGTGAGTAAAGATTCCGTACACCTTAAATTTGTTAGGTACAGCCGCAGTATATCACATCAACACCATGTATGTAATTATTGACTTGCCGGCAGGATTTCTTACGTAATGCCTAAGTCCCTTTGTGATCTATTTCCATATTCAAATTTTGTTCATACACGAAGAAATTTTGTGACTCCCCATTCTTTGGCGCGTTCGCAAAATTCTGAAAAGTGACTATTAGCTTCGTCAGGTCTGTCTGTCTGTCACATTTTACACTGTCTTGCATGACACTTCCGTTTTCCCTCCCCATCACCAACATTTTTTTTAAGTTCATGTATTCTGAGGTCACTGGAGAGTCTGCCTGGCGGGTCCTGATAGGCTCCTTGGTGTTGTTTGCTTCTCTGCCTGGCGGGTCCTGATAGACTCCTTGGTGTTGTTTGCTTCTCTGCCTGGCGGGTCCTGATAGACTCCTTGGTGTTGTTTGCTTCTCCGGCAATTGAAGGTGAAACTTGACTTACATCGGGCAGACGCCCGTCCATCGACATGGACAACTACGCCACCACTGAACGGAGTTTCATGAAATCTGATGTTCGAGAATTTTTCGGAAATCTGTGGAGAAAGTACACTTCTTATTAAAATCTGACAAGAATAAGAGGCCCGTTGCATTAAGACCAATATACATTTATGATCGTATCTCGCTCAGTTATTTTTAGAATGAGAAATGTTTATGACGAATTTGTAGAGAACATGAAAACACACACTTAATATTCAGTAACTTTTTTTCCCCTAGAAAATCGTGCCGTGACGTGGAAAAAAATGTTGCAGAGCTGGGCAGGCTACAGATGACAATATGGCGCATGCGCATGGCATGCGGGATACCTAAGCCTACGAACACAAACTCAGAATTTGTAATACTTATTGCTTCTCCGCTGCAAAAATGGTTGCACGAACGCGCCTCAATGTTACGTCATACGTACAGTAATTTTATTGTTATAACTTTTCCCTTACCATTGCGGTCGCCATGTGCACGTGAAATATGAAAGTGTGACGTCAGGAGCGAATAATGGCGGAATATGAGCAGTTGCACTTTAAAAGTGTGTACCTGTCTGATAAATGGCGTGATACACTTTCGGTCTTTTGTGCATAGATTATTAAATCGTGCAACATCTGCAATATTATGCAGTTTTCTAACGAAATGAAAGAGTGTTTGTATTTAGAAGGTTCAAGATTTTTTTTGTCCAGAATTTACCCGGAATTATTGTGGAAGGCCAAGACAAATTGTAGACATCATAATGAATGATCTGGTCGTGATTTGAACTGGTAAATTGCAAGTATGAGGGAAATTCTTGACCCCTTTCATAACATGCCCAGTAGCAAGCACAGTCTAGAGGCTGCCAAAGTAAGTGGTGATGTCCGTGGAGTTTTGTTCAGGAGCTCTTTTGTTGGTGGAGGTGAACTAAATACGTTGTGATGATTTGAAAATGGAGAATGTACACAAATTGGTGCTGTAGTGTTTGTATTCTTCACGAAATCTTCTTAGTAGTCAAACCAGGGTAGGATGTGGTGAGCGGGATATGTAGCATGAATGGGGGAGAATAAATGCTTAGAAGTTACAGTTCGGAAGACATTAAGTGAAGAGATAATTAGGGAGACGGAGACATAGATGGTAACATACTGACTTATGGCGGTCTTCCTTACGTATTTTCAAATTTCACGAGAAGAATAAATCGAAAGAAAGCTTTTGGAAATTAAATGATGTGGCAGCGTCCCTGATGACGTGTGTGGTTCTGCCCTTGGTTGAAGCTCATATGTATTGTTTTATTTTGTTCAGCACAACTTCGGCATTAGGAAAGACAAATAACCGAGTGCATGTTTCGTAGCTCCCTCGCCATGGGGCGCTCCGATCGACCGACCCAGTAATTAATCTCAAATAACAAAAGGCATCGAATGAAAGAAGAACACCCGCATGAGATGAATTCGATTGTTCCAGAGCATTACTTCAATTTATTATGTGTCATATGTTTACGAGAGGTCCATTTCAGCTCCTTCACATTACCCAGGGAGGTCAGATACAGAGGTTTACAAAATAAAGAAACTGGAAATAAGATTCTGCTACGGGAGAGACTTTCGCTGGGAGTACAAGATTTCGGCGTCCTCGACATAGTCTATATTAAACTCGATAACGTGAGTGTTTGTTTACAATCTGGCAGTAGCTCAGCTGGTCAAGAAATTGTCCTGATTTCATGGAATGCGATTGTCCGCCAAAGTCCGCTATTAGGCCGTATCCTGTTTCAGTCGAACCCAGCACCGTTCTGCAGGGTTCTGACAGTAATGGGTGTGATACTGAGTAACGTTCAGTGGGCTATGAAAGTTAAACTAGAAGTTATTACAAACGTTGAAGGTAGCCTAATGATACTTCATTAGACTATTGGCATGACACTTCTCACGATTCGCCTAAAACTGCCAAAATTTAAATTTTTAGAAGGTTCTCATGTTTCGCCCGTCTGTCCTTCTGGTAAGAGCAACATGTAGATGAAAATGAGTGTGGATTATTTGTGGGATGATACTGGCAGGGGAAAACGGAAGTACTCGGAGAAAAACCTGTCTCAGTGCCACTTTGTACACCATAAATGCCACATAGATTGAGGGAAGTTAACACAAAATTGTGTTATTTAATTGTGTTGTGCTGATGTATTTTTCTTACTAATTATTTTACCTGGAATTTTCAACATCCTAACTTGACACTATGCGTTTGGAATACATTAGTGGACCGCTGGAAAAAGTAAGAAAGTGATATAGAGAGAAATAAGTCCAGATTGGAGGTGCGTCTTTTACACATTTTCTTGAAGTTCTGCAAACCCCATCCACCTTTACATTCATTTTGGTAACACGGTAAAGGTTACGTTCACTCTTTAACAAGCCACGAATGCCCAGACGTGGGGGGGGGGGTTATAGGTGTAGCTCCTCTTCTTTAACCTCGGCGCTAGATGGGGTGGGTGGTCAACCCACGCCACGGCCGCTTGACCCCCAAGAAAGATACCCGTTATCCATTGCTTTGGAGGCTGGGTGGTCCACAAAGCCGGTCTGGACGGGTGCGGAAAAAATCTCGCCCCGACCGGGATTCGATCCCCGGACCATCCAGCCCGTAGCAAGTCGCTATGCCAACTGAGCTATCCCGGCCTACTACGCTCATTAAATGCTGATTAAAAATGGTAATAGGGTAATTAGAATTAATCTCCGCTTCGTGTCATTAAATACATAGCCTCACAGATTTGAAACATTTGCAGGATGTCTGTCTGAAGCAGTTTCAGCAGTTTTACTTAATTCATTTGACGTGTGTGGAGTGGACGACGTGCCATCCGTCACGTGACGCAACTTTTATGTACCGTGTTTTAAATGTCTGTTTTGATGCTTACTACTTGCAAAGAAATTTTAATTGAAACCCTCCTCACGTCCCTGTGATGGTTTGTTTTATTTTAATTTGGTGCTAAGGACGCAAAAAAAAAGTGGAGAAAGAAAACTGGAAACGTACCGTGAGTGCGAGTTGTGTCAATTTGTGTCGTGCTGTTTGTGGTTTGTGCTGCGAATAGTAAGTACATTATGTGATACGTTTCGCTGATGTAACTGGGGCTACCTATTAGTTCTGTTAAATGAAAATCAGTATGAATTCGAAAAAAAGTCCTTTGGTGTACCGTCAGAAGCAAGAGTCTGCTGTAGAATGAAATGTGAGTTCACAGATACACACGTCTTTGTCATAAACCGGTCAGGAGTTACAGTAGGCATACTGGTCGTAGCTTTGTTTCTGTTCACAGATACGTAACTTTACTTGGATTGATTGATTGATTGTGTGTGTGTGTGTATGAGTGTGTGTGAGTGGCACTTTCATATGAAGGAGTTGACTTGTTACACATCCCGCAGCTCGATTTAAACTTTGACTCAACAGTTGTTACCCTTTGGGTGTTCGCAGCACACTTGGAATTCATTTGCCAGCGCTTTCGTAAGGTTAATGGCGACTATTAGCCTAGTTTATGTCTGTCGGTCTATGCCCACGGAACACCATGTTTACCACCCAACCAATTTTTCGTGAAATTTCTTACTTGGATTTCACTAAATTTATTGACACGTTACGGTTTTGGTTTGATCGTGCAAATGTGAAGATCTTGAATTTATAATAGGGACGGACTGTTATCTGTGTGAGATACGAAACGAGGCTAAATAAACAATAGACGGTCAAAAACACCTCGCCTTTTACGAGACTAGTGTACGAAATAGGATTCCTCGCCCTTCCTTAAGAAAGTACAGGATATATAATACCTTTTCCCTGTCAGTATCTTTCAATCATTGCACCGTACTCACTGTCTTATCCATTCCTCCGTCACTCACGGTATATAATTACTTACTCCATGGTGCAGAGTCCTTCTTGAGAAGCTAACTGGTTTGCAGCTAGTCAAGAAATTCCTCGCATTTCACGGAACCCGAAGGTTCATTACCGCACGGACAATCTTCGGCCACCTGTCTTTATCCTGGGCCAGCCCAATCCAGTCCATATACCCACATCCCACCTCCTGGAGATCCGTCCTAATATTATCCACCCATCTACGCCTAGGTCTCCCCATTGGTCTCTTTCCCTCCGATTTCCCCACCAAGACCCTATACACCCCCCTCTCCTCACGCATACGCGCCACATGCCCAGCCCATCTCATTCTTCTCGATTTTATCACCCGCACACTATTGGGTGAGGGGTACAAATCATTTAGCTCCTCGTTATGCAATCTCCTCCATTCCCCCGTTACCTCGTCCCTCCTAGGTCCAAATATTCTCCTCAACACCATGTTCTCATACACCCTCAGCATCCTTTCCTCCCGCAATATCAGCGACCAAGTTTCACACCCATATAAAACAACCGGCAAAATTATAGTTCTGTATATCTTGATCTTTAAAATCACGGTATATAACCTTCGCAAATATCATAGTGATCGCAAATATCATAGCGATTGAATAGCACTCCTGAACTGTATCTCTTAAGAAATAAGTACGGGGAAAAGGACATCTCGTCTTTTACGAGACAATTACAAGAAATACATAATGTTGATGTTTAAGAGAGATAAATACAAGACGTAAGTCACAGTCAGTGAGGCCGCAGAGAGAGTTTACAATTTAAATATATTGTTCTGGGAGAAAAACGAAAGAGCGCTGCGCTGCAAATATTCCCGAATAAGAGGGGCAATGGGACAGAGAAAATGGCCGACACGTCGTGCGGGGATTTCCTAAGTTGTTTTCCTCGTGGAACTAGAATTAATATGCAGGACCACATTTCAAAATGAACGTACACACATTTTAAATAAAACTCTTTAATGACTGAAATATAGAGTTGTTATAGAACGATAAATGATGACTTTTGATAAAAAAAAATATCAGTTCAAAAACTTATGTAAATGCACCGCTTTGCAAATTTTATGTAACCTTGGCGCCTCAGCATAGGACAGACTTCCTCGCATCTCCACCCGCTTTCCTAGCTTTGTGTACTTGCATGTTCGCAAGCATAATTTTATTGCTTCGCGTTCGCAATCCCGATATCCCAAAAGCTCTGAAAACCGAAATTTTTTGCATTTACCAGTTTTATACTACAGTGTATAGTAAACTGTACATAAATTGTGATAGTGTTTGTAGTTCTTATTTACCGCACTTAGTTTGAATAGAAATAGTAGTGTGTTTGATTTAGAGCTGAGGCTTCATATTGTCTTGTAACGAAAGGCGACTTTATGGCAGAAAATCTGCTTGCCCCAAATTCAACAACGCTCAATAATATTGAAGAATAAAAGACCAACTTGATGCCACTTGCTATTTTATTTCACTTCTTATGTACTCAACTTGTTTCGGACATAAGAAGTGAAATAAAATAGCAAGTGACATCAAGTTGGTCTTTTATTCTTAAAAAATTCGCACAGTGAACTGAATCTGCTTCCGCTCTTCCAACAACGCTCAATAATGTGCTCTGTTTTTGACATTGTCAAACGTAACGATTGTTCAGTTGGAACGCAAGGGTCCGTTCGACAGTAGATTGGACCATTATTCTTAAAGCCGTGACTTCCATTTCATTCGGACACTCGGTGGCAGAGAGGGCGACATTTCGTTACAGCAGAAGGCTTGCTAGACCAGGGCTGGAGCAAGTTTCTGAGGGCGCGTGGCCATTGGAATATTGAAGAGCAAAATAAGGTCTCGGAGCCTTCCATAATTATTATTAATTACTGTATTATTATTACTATTATTGTTAATCCATATTGTAATTGTATAAGTAATGCACGGTATAATTACTATATTTGTAATAAAGGCCTCCTGTAGTAATGCGATAAGGAAGAACACGTGGCAGTAACTGTGCTGCTGCTGCTGCTGCTGCTGCCGCCTCCTGTTTAAAAAGCAGACTGTAAAACGTTCTGCCCAATGTCACGTGTGGGCCCAGTCACCGCCAGACCGGCACCCAACAATACATATGAGTCAGCACTTCCCACCGCTCAGATTTGTGAAAAATGTTTCACTTGCTGTGTTACTTGGCAACAGCGGTAATTCAAAATACAATATCTGCGCTGTCATATATGTGTGTGTATATATATATATATATACATACATACATATTCTTCGCAATATGGAGATGCTGGTCGGGTGACAGAAAGAGGGGGGGGGGAAGTTATTGGTGCAGGAATGAATGCCGCGCGCCATTTTGGGCACGTCTGCCGTAGGTTCGCCAGCCCTGCGCTGGACGCTAATTTGATCATATTCTAAACTGTTACACGTGTCCCAACACTGAGCTACTTAAGTTCCGGAACTTAGGCTGAGGGTGTTAGTAGGTTGCTGAGGAAAACGTTTGGCCCGAAGAGGGACGAGGTAACAGGGAAGTGGAGAAGACTACATAATGAGGAGCTTCATGGTCTGTACTCTTCACCAAATATCATTAGGGTGTTCAAATAAAGAAGAATGAGATGGACGGGGCATGTAGTACGTGTGGGTGAGGGGAGAGGTGCATAAGGGGTTTTGGTCGGGAGACGCGAGGGAAATAGACCACTTGGAAGACCCAGGCGTAGATGGGAGGATAATATTAAGATGGATCTTCAGGAAGTAGGATGGGGGAATGGACTGGATTGATCTGGGTCAAGATAGGGACAGGTGACGGACACTTGTGAATGTGGTAGTGAACTTTCAGCTTCCACAAAATTCGGGGAATTATTTGACTATTTGGGAAACAGCTTCTCACGAAGGACTGTGCTGCATGGAGACGTTTAAGAATTCGTGGCGATGACTGTGAAGAGTGCTGTCTTCCTGGATATGACGCCGTGTAATTTAGTAGATATGTACCAGAGTTTTATGGTAAATTTTCCTACCATCTCCTGAAGGTGCCCCGTGCCATAAGACAGTAACACTATTGCTGTCCATTTCCCTAGCCACAGTCGCATCTTTAATTTCAGTGTGGCATAAGAAAACAAACATGTGCAGAAACGGGTGTAATCATTTTTCGTACAAGAAAGTCTCTGTTTGTATCCGTCCTGTTGCACCGGTTGCGAATCTGCCCATTGTCTCCAGGTAACAAGGCCCCATGCTGCTCATTACGCATCATTAGCGCAGGTCACCGGACTGGGAAGACGTTGCTTTGTGTTCCGAATTAGATGAGTTTTGTTTCAACAAACTTCACATATTCAGTAAGGAGCAGCCATGTACGGTGTGCAGAGGGCCCACACTTTATGCCAAGTGCTGTGGCTGCCAGCAGGGTGTAGGAACAGAGGTGACCGCTACTGCTGACAGAATTTGCCTTCAGTTGTAACATACTTCGAGAGTGGCCGTTGTCAGGAGCAAGTTGTGTTGGCTGCACTTTTATTCGTGAGGTGCAGAATTCATTTAGAATGGATTGTACTTGGTTGCACGATGTCGGTACTTGCACCGAGTTATCTTTTGCAGCGAATTGTTGTAAAGTGTAAATCCGAGATTAGAGCTTGTGACAGGTTCGCTGCGATTAAATTGTTGTGAAATATGGCACAGTGTGGTTGGGCAAGTGGTGCTGTACCTGTCAACGGGTCGTACTGCCTTGGACTGTGGCCCTGAAGACGAGGAATTGTGATCTTTCGAAACGTCGAGAATTTTAGCCCAACGACACAACGTCGCTTTCCAGAAGACTTGAATCTTCAACGTGTACATTCTTAGGCGGCTCGAAGTTTGTTCCGTCTTGATGTTAAGTTTTCTGAGACTTACATGTTGCTCCCATTAAGACGGCTCTTACAGCAATTGTAGATTTTATGGGAAACTGCGCTCCAACACCATGTCTACAAGGGTGAAATCCCGACCCTACCCCAAGTCTGATTAATCCAGTCCACCCGTACGCTGTATTTTTTTAATGTTACTTTCCCATCTGCTCATAGATCTCCAACGCTGCGTCTTTCATCCAGGCGTTTCTATAAAAAAGTTTTAGGTCCTTCTCGTTTCTTTGATGTGTGCTGCATGCCCAGCCCATTTCGTCCACTCCGATAGTACAGTCGCAGTACTGCTTTGCGAAGAGTAAAAATAATGAAGAGGCCTTTTATGCAACTGTACGCAGCCTTTAATCAGCTGCTCGTACTGGGACCAAATATTCTTGCTACCCCTTGTTCTGAAACTCCTTCTGTCTATGTACTTCAGTTAGCCCTCTAAGGCACAGTGTTCCATCTACTTTAACATGAAACGTTAGTGTATTTTGCCCAAACGGAGTATTTGTGTACTGTCTGTCACTACAACCAGCAGTTATTTCCAAAAAGGACGGTAACCGCGTTATCTTTATAACGGTGACCTTGTTGCTTGTGAAGCGTAAACTGGATGTTATGTTTATCTCAGTATTTAACAAACTTGATGCACAAAATTTGTTTCACAATAAGTTTTATTTCATGCCTCTACATGTTTCGAGCACATGTGCTCATCATCAGGAGGTGGCCGTACGACCACCTATAGGTGTAATGATACCAGAGGCTGTGTAATGCAATCTTGACCTCCTGATGATGAGCACATGTGCTCGAAACATGTAGAGGCATGAAGTAAAACTTACTGTGAAACAAAATTTGTGCATCAAGTTGGTTAAATACTGAGATAAATATACTGAGATGCACGGTCAGCAAAACGCCAAAAAATGGATGTTATGTGTTATTGAGCTGAATGACACTTTTCAAATGTTTAATGTGACGGCTTGAGTCCTACGGCTGTAACAACAGCAGCAAAACTTATATTCGTTTAGTTTAATCTTTACATTCTTCTACAGTACGTTTATTTGTATTGCGGCGTGTGAGGGAACAATTTTAATGAAGAATTTACCATGGCTGCTTACATTACAGTTTGTATTTTTTTGGCTAATTTTCTTTAGACTACTTGAGGATAATATCGGTAGCATATCAAAACTTTCGAATGAAACAAAATATAGAACTCGGATCTTTACTTTTCTAAACACACCACTGTGTTTGCCGTCTGAGAGGGGGTCAGGTTAGACGTCAGCCAAAAGTCTGTGTGGTGGGGTTACAACAGGAAAGATCGTAGGACTTCACAGCTACAACATAACGCTGGATGAACCGTAAGGAAAAACTGCTTCCCAGGCCTGAAACTTAGATTTTAGGATAACATTAAAGTAAATTTTCGATAAGTAGTTTATGGAGGTACGAATTTTAATGCTGAAGTGTGTGGCCGTATGGCTGTATTCTTAATACGTCTATCTTCATGTTTGCACCGTGCGTCAATGATAATTAAACACTTTATTATCCAACTAATGCACAAATATATAATTCGTAGATACAACTAAAATTATAAAAAAAATTAAAATTGCTCCAATATGTTTCGGATCACAGAGGATCCATCATCAGAGAGCCTTGTACAGTGCTTGGCTAAAATTATGGCAGCATATTGTGACCCGCACATGTGCGAGTCACAATATGCTGCTATAACACCGACCACGTCCATGTCAACGGACACGATAAAACCATTACTGTAAGTTTAACCAAGCAAAGTACAAGGCTCCTTGATGATGGATCCTCTGTGATCCGAAACATGTTCGAGCACTTTTAAATATTTTTTTAGCAGGTTGTTCGACGTTTCTCCATCTTCCTGCACCCATTTGACAATAATCTTTTTCTTCCATTTGTCTCTGTTATTCCAGTCTTCTCCATTAATCCCTTTTCTCCCCAACAGTCCTGTAATTCCTTCCGCCCATGTAGCTTTAGGTCTTCCTCGTTTTCTTCTTCCTGATGGACGCCATTCCATAACTTCTTTTGGCAATCTCCCCTCTTCCATTCTCTGAACATGCCCATACAATTTTAGTTGTTTAGTCTTAATATCGTCTAAAACAGACCTTGTTACATTCATTTTTTGTTTAATAATAGTGTTCCTAATTTTGTCCTTCCTGGAAATTCGAGCCGATCGTCGCCAAAAGTCCATTTCTGTGGAATTCAGTTTTGCTACCGTTTTT
>Ga0123354_10015523_pt1 | contig 11899 bp, 14 predicted proteins | sample TergutLab28metaG_2_FD_97872 | JGI IMG/M metagenome (GOLD analysis project Ga0123354, IMG submission 97872) | Labiotermes labralis P4 segment gut microbial communities from Petit-Saut dam, French Guiana - Lab288 P4 | ecosystem: Host-associated > Arthropoda: Insects > Digestive system > Gut ... | reverse complement strand
CCCTTCACCTCTTTGAGCAGTCCAAAGACATGAAAGTCACTGGAGGCGAGAGAGTCAGCATAACCTTTCCTGCAGATGGTTATGTGCAGAATTTTTTTGGTTTTGGTGAGGAGGTATGGCTCCATTCTGTGCTAACTTTCTTGGTTTCCAGCTTGTGGTAGTGGACCCAGGTTTCATCTCCCATAACATTTCTTCCTAGAAAGCCATCATCTTCTGCTTCAAAGCATTTCAGAAGTTCCTGGCAGGCATCAACACATCATTCTTTCAATTCTGCAGTCACTTGGCAGGGTACCCACCTTGCAGACACTTTATGGAACTGCAGAACATCATGGACGATATGGTGTGCTGATCAATGACTCATATCCAGATGTGTGGCTATTTCATTCACTGTTATGCGGTGATTTTCCTTCATGATGGCTTCAACTGCTGCAATGGCCACTGGTGTCACTACTCGGTGTCCCTGACCAGGTCAAGGAGAGTCTGTTACAGAACTAATGCTGTTCGTGAACTTCCTAGTCCACTTGTGCACATGCTGTGGTGACAGACATGCATCACCATACTGGACTTCCATTTGTCGATGAATTTCGATGGGTTTTACCCCTTCACTACTTGAAAAACAGATGACAACACTGTTCTTCTTTGGTGCATGTTGCAAGTGGGGCCGCCAAGTTTACGCTACTACTGCTCCATCGTGTTGCATTCCTGCATCATACTGCCACCTGTCGGCCACTCTTCAAACCATGAGTATCATTGTTGGCAACTTACAAGACAGTCGAGTTGTGTTTTGAATTGGTATCACACTTTTAAGGTTTTCATTTGACACTGCCTTGTAAGTGATCAGAATGTGGAATTTTTAAACAAGGCTTCCCCGCTGTGTTTGAATGTGCTATAAATACAACTTATAAAAACAAATGTAGACACAGCATTATTAATAATGTATCTTCAGTGACATGTTTCAGCTTTGTAAGCCATCTTCAGGCGGAATACACAATTGTATGAACTATATATTACAATGCCATAAGTGGTTTCGACGAGATCTTGTCTTAATTTACAGAATTCACAAATTTTTAAAAATTGATTTAATGCATGTTCTTATAACATTCCATTATGATGTGAGACAAGATCTCATCGAAACCACTTATGGCATTGTAATGTATAGTTCATACCACAATTGTGTATTCAGCCTGAAGATGGCATACAAAGCTGAAAAATGTTGCTGATGACAAAGTATTAATAAAGCTGTGTCTAGACTTTTTTATAAGTTTTATTAAAAGCATGGAAGGTGATGTAACAATAAAACAAGAAGGTCTGAACACCTGGAAAACAAAAACCCTGTGTGGAAAATTCCCAGACTCTCACATGTAAAATAACATTACCTGTAGCACAGATTTTAAATACAAAACAGCAGCAACACTATATACCCTAGAAACATGATTTGTTTCGGGTATATGATTGTATATACCCTGCATAAAGGTGGTGGTGGTGTGGTGGTGATGAAGATGATGATGATGATGATGATAACAACAAAACAACAACAGTCCTCACTCTGAAGACAATCTGAAAGAAAGGATTTGGAATGTATTGTGCACATATACACCAGCACACCTTTGATATATGATGAACAACATGTTGTTAGATGTGATGCATGTCTTTGAACTGAAGGAAACTATTCCTATTAACTTCTACAAATATGATGCATACAAAACTTTATAGGAACTGCAGTGCGCTGAAGTAAAATTTGTGGACATCTAATCATGGATTGTAATAACAGCATTCGCTGCAGGACCTGTCATCAAGTGAAGTAGTCTGAGTGTGGAGGGATGTGTGGGGACATTTAAAAAATTCTCTCTCTGTAAAAGGTTGAATGTTTCATTGTTCATTTAGTTATAATGTCTCAGTTTATTCATGCAGGGAAATACAGCGGTCTCTTACAAATTTTATTACAAATTATTAGTTAGGAGACACTTATTTTCATTATCAGTAGCAATTTCTTAGGTTAAGTTTAGCATTGGGGTCTACAAATTTTCCAAAAATATTGGAGCCATCTCCAGATTCTGTTGGATAGGACATGTTGCATCCAATGTTGCAGTCAAGTTGCACCATTGTTTGTGATATTGTTATTAGACAGTCAATTTAAATTACTCGATTAACAGTTGAGCTTTTTCATATTGTGCATTATACTGTATTTTGTTCCTCGTTGTATATTGCTGGTGTAGACCCCAGTGCCGTTCACAGTGTGCATATGAGAGACAGTACTGTGAAAATGGTCACCATGTGGAGCATGTGGTTGGTAGTATTAGGTCACACTTAATTAAAGTCCGAAGTAGATGTGTTAACATCTGTGTGGAAAGAAAATTGTTTGTAATCAATGTGCTTCATATGTCAGTGGCACTTGATGTCCAAAGTGTGACTACTGTTGTTGTAACTTCCATGCCATGTGTGTTAATCTTTATTTTTTAAAATTACGATTCCTTTAAAAACAGATGTAAGAGAAAGTACAACCTGTTTTCATGTGTGATTATTCATGCTTTTAAATTCTCGTAACATTATGTCACAGTGTGTATTACTTTGCTGGTTGTCATCCTGTAGTACTGTTCTCTATCACTGAGTTTTATTGACCCACAGTAAATATTGTTGAAGAAGTTTGTGATGCTCTTTGTTGTATTACTTTCGAGACATAATTTTTCTTAATCCTTTGAGTCTTATTGGTTTTATCCATTTCTGTGATTAGATTTACTGTGTGACATGCTTGACCCCCAAGGAGGCTGTGACACTTCTCTGGGGGCCACTCAAAAATGGATCAGCAAAAAAATTGCCTTAGTACTTTTAGCCCTTGTCCTGAATGGCCACAGTAATTACAGATATGAACTTTAATAGGAAAAATACTGCACAGCTGTCATCCTGCTTCATTAAATCATAATTATTGTGTGAAGTTTATAAATTACATTATGAATTATTTTTGTAGTTTGCAGAGGATTTCCAAAGTTTTCTCTTCTCCTCAGGGGAGCTTGGGCTAAAAGAGTTCTGGAACCATTGCATTAAATGGTTGCCATGCAACAAAATAGCGGTGGACATAGATTACTTTATGCTGTATATAAGATCTCATTACAGTTCCCTGTCATCCTAGCCAGAGGTGGGGAAAACTCGGAGAAGAAAGGATTTTACACGAGATAAAGAAAGAACGTCAGGAAGTCAGTTAATTTAATGTAGTAAGATATAAAACATGGGGTTTGTCCATTATTTCTTGGGTTTTCTGATGCACATGTTGTGTGTTCTGTCATCCATAATGTTATCCATGAAAGTTACAGAAGTGAAGTTGTCCCTGTGCCTAATTAAGCAGCACACCCTCCATGAAAGTATAAGGGAGTAGAAACTTCCCCATGTTTTTAAACTTCAGCACATGGTGGAGATGAGTGAGTAGCTTTGTGCTGGGCAGCTGTACCTCAGAAAAGAGCCCTTGGTCCCCATTGGGTAGGTTGGCTGGGTTCCAGAATCAGTCACGGTGTGGTGGAAATGGGAACACCCTGTTCCTGCCAGAGTTGAACCCAAGTCATGGGCCCTTAGCCAGTCACTGTACTGACTGTACCATTTAGGCTGCAATTATAATAAGTTATAGTTTCTTTGGTTTGGGCATATACAGAGAATGGAAGAAAATAGAATTCCCAAAAAAAGTATTATATGTAAATTTGGAAACAACGAGGTCAAGAGGTAGACCAAGAAATAGGTGGCAAGATGAAGTGAGGGAGGATGGAAGGCCAGTTGGTGGAAAAGGGTGGAAGGAGAGGGTATATAACAGAGAGGAATGGAAGAAACTCCTGAGAACGGCAAGGAATCGTTGCATTCTGCATGTGCCAGTGAAGTGAATGAATGGTTGTTTCTGCTATCTCTTGGAGAGAGAATCTTGGTCAAGTACTTATAAGGAAGGTGGTAAACATATGTAACCCTTAACTTATGGTAAAAGCTTCCTCTTGTGGTGTTGTTAATGATCTGATATAGCTGAGGCATGTCCATAGTGTGGCTTGCAAGCCGCATGCAGCTCATGCAGTTTGTGCGTAAAAATAGTATTCAAGTTATTTAGATGCACATGAGGCTGACTGTGAACGGCATTTTAAAGATTTTCTAAAACACAAGGATGCGCATAACTAACTGAAAATAACCTCTTGTAGTTGGAGGAACGAAAGTAAGAATACATCAAATAAGGTAAAGATGTTCTATTTCATTAATTAATGGCTCCTGCCTTAGTTGTCTCCAGTAATGTGGCTCCTGAAGCTTGTCTAACTGGCCACCCTCGTCATAAAGTTTAAAGGGTGCTGTGAAATTATAACAGGAATATTTAGGGTTGACTTTTTACTTGTTTCAGTGACAATAAACAGTGTTAGTAACAACAAAGTAGTAATAACATTGCATGTCTGTCATTGTCCATTTTGAATTCCACAAGTGAGAAGCTTATTTTGTTGGTAAGGTACTGTATTTAAACAAGTAATTGTAACATAATGAGCACAGAACCACAGTTGTGACACGCAAACTGTGTATACATGTGTAATGGTATTAGCACAAAAACTGGATTCATTCTTGTAAGAGATGGTAGGAGATGTCTGACAACTTTATGGGCCCATTTTGGTTTTGTGGCTAGGAGTGTAAAATCCTACATTGATGGTCTTTAACGCACTTATGTTAGAGTGGATCAATACAAGACGTAATGATGGGTGGCTGTAATCATAGTTTTGATGGGAAACCATGTGGTTATTCCAAGTTGTGCCCCTTGGTATATGATTAATGCATTAATCATGTGTTTGCTTTATTTCAGCAAATAACATTACAGACATTGCAAGGCCTTCAACCTGGAACACAGGGCCACTTGCTTCTGAAGACAGAGAATGGTCAGTATCAGTTGTTACGTGTGGGGCCAGCACCCACAACACCGGGTGCTGCCATTGCACCAAGCAGTGCTGCAGCAACTATACCTGCTGGTGCAACATATCGGCTGCAGTCAGTTCCAACTGTAAGTAGGTTCTTCACAGATACTTGGTACTAGGTCACCATGGTGATTGTGACACCTGGTATTTGTAAGAATGTCAGTCTGAAACAGTCTAAAATGTGGCAGGGTTCATGTCTATGCATCTGAATTCACAATTCGTAGACCTGATTTTGTCAAGCAGCTTGCAACTTGTCACTTTAAAAAACAGAAGCTTCTCTTTAAGCTGTGTTACCAGTTTGCAGAAAAAATGTACAGAAACAGTGTTGATTGCATTGAATTAGTGGTTTGATGTCCATTACATCCAAGCCACACATGTATTAGAGTAGTGCATACAGGATTTTAACTTTTTCTTTCCATTTGTTTCTTCTCAGGTTTGTTTAATCTATTTCTGCCTAATTGCTGTTCTGTGTGGGGTTGTTCTGTTATTTTAAACATGCTGCTTTAGATATGCTGTGTATTTGCACATCTGTTGTTAGTGACTCGAGAGAAGGACTTTGACAATGGCAGCGTGAGTTGGGCCCTTTTCCTCAATGCTGCCTTGTGAAACATACAGGTGCTATTAATAAATAAGTTTGTCACTGCATAATGTTTTTTTAACATATTAATATTTAACCTTTACACTACGTGCGTCCTAGCCGTGGGATGGCATTTAAATTATTTAAAATCCCCTGGGGTATGAGAGTCGTGCCGGTAGGACAGCCACAGCCTCAGCCATTTAAATATTTTGCTCTTGATGCTGTGGGATATTAAGGGAAACTTCACTCATTCTTAGCACCACTCTAGAAGTTTTTTCCAGCTTCATGCTTCGACTGATTTACCCCTTGATTGAAAACTCCCTGTATCCATTTTTTATATGATGCTGTTTGTACCTATGGCCAGTAAGGATGTAGTGGTGACAATGCAAAGCTTATTTTTCCTGCTTTATTCATTTGGCTTGTGAATGATTAACTGTTTAGTCTTGAGAGTGTATCTGTGCAGCACTTAGGTTACAGCGATAATATGGTGACAGGTTACAATAAGCAGAACTTTATCTGCCATCCTTTTCTTTGAAGGGCCTCATCTAGAGCTGGACAATATTGCGTTTCGTTTCTCAGACTTCGGGATGAGTTTAGATCCAGTGTTGCATAGAGAGCTTGTTTTTCTTCCCAGTAATCATTTGCCAGTCGGTGTGAATGGTGGCATAATGAGTCAACCAAGCAAGAGGCCAAGGTTGCTGCAGCCCTGTGAAATATCTGAACTGATTGACGACACTGATAGTGACGAAGTGAGAGTATCAAGAGACGTCAGTTCAGTTGAGGGAGGTTGTGAAAGTGTGCCAGGGTTGTAAACCTCAACCTTACCACCAAACAGCCAGTTGTCACAAGTCTAAAGTTCAGTTTCGTCCAGTGCCTCTGACGAAGATGATGCTGGTGATAGTGTGCCAGGTGAACAGACTCAACAGCCAGTAACCCTACAGTGGACACGCCCCTCTTGCCCTCAGAGCAGTGTAGCGCACACATATACAGGGGGCCCCAGAGGAAAGAAGGACAATGAAGCTTCCCACATAAATGACGGCTCCAGTCCACTTAGCGTTTTTCTTCTGTATTTTGCAGAAATTATCACTGCTGGTGGTGGAGACTAACCGCTACTACCAAGATTACATAGACAGACTTGACGATGGACCCTCTCCTGAACCTGACGTTACTGAAGCCGAAATATTTGTTTCTGGCATTGACAATACAGATGGGACATGGTGTAAGAGACAAACTGACAGACTACTGGTCAACATTGGATCAGCTATACACACCTTTCTACGGCACCATGATGAAACGGGACCGATACCATCACATCCTTCGTTACTTACATTTTACTGACAACAGGAATGAACCTGATATGACAGACAAAAAGTTTGACAGACTATGGAAGATACGAGACCTGTTTGAAATTCTAAATGCCACATTTTCCAAATTTTATAACCCTTCCGATAATCTAGCTATTGACAAAGTTATTGTTTCCTTCAAAGGAAGGGTGATTTTCAAAGAGTACATACCAAAAAAACGCAAGCGTTTCGGCATCAAAATGTTCAAACTTTGTGACTTGACTGGTTACACGTATGACATGAAAGTATACTGGGGGAAGGACAGACAGCGCATGGCACAGCATGTGACATCAACTCATGTGACAGTGACAGAACTTACGGGGAAGATAGAAGGATGTGGGCACAAATTATACATGGACAGTTTCTTTTCTTCCCCTGAATTTTTTGATGATTTGGTGAAGAAACAGATTTACTGTTGTGGCACTGTCAGGCCAAACAGGAAAGGTATGCCACAAGACCTAAGACCAAAGACAACAAAACTGAAAAGGGGAGACATTTGTGTACGGACCAGGGCTGACTTGATGGCAATACTGTGGCGGGACAAGAGAGACATATGCATGTTGACTAATATTCACAGTGCCCCAGCAGACGGTAATTTCTACAGTGAAGGAGGAAAAGCCATAAAGACGCAAATTGTGATGGATTATAACTATCATATGGGCTATGTGGATAAGGGTGACAGAATGGTTAACAGTTCCTCCATCAGACGTCGCACATTCAAGTGGATGAAAAAATTGTTCTTTCATCTGCTAGACCTGGCCATTCTCAATAGCTACATTCTTCATTCCTCATGTGGGGGTAAGAAAATGTCACATAGAAATTTTTGATGTACCCTAGTGAGGAATATGTTGACACATGCTGGACCAGAACAGAGAATACCAAGGCCATTAGGTAGATCACCTAACGTTGAATCACACGTCGCCAGGCTTGAAGTCTGCGGCAGCAAACATTGGCGTATCCAATCTGAGACGCAGCTGAGGTGTCGTGTGTGTAAGGCCAGGGGTGTGACACAGAAAGAGTTCGTGAAGTGCCGTAAGTGTGAAGTGGGACTGTGTGTTAAAAAAACATGTTTTGAAGATTACCACACAGAGGCACAGTTCTAACAACATCAGGTGCGACCTCCTTAAGGAAACCTGGGGACGCAAGCCAATATGTAAGTAAAACAAACTGAAATTTTTGCATATTCCATACAATCTGTTTGTCCATTCACGAAGTAAAATTATTACTGCTTTCTTGAACACACGTAGATATATCTGTCTTATTTCCCGAAAAATGCCGTTTAATCAATTAATCTTTTTTGGTTCCCGGAATATTAATGTTTTTTGTAAACCATGTGCTAAAATTTAAATGCCTAGCGAAAAGAATGTCATACGTAAAGGTGGACTGTAGACTCGTGACAACTGGCTGTTTCGTGGTAAGGTTGAGGTTGTGACAACCCTGGCACACTTTCAGAACCTCCCTCAACTGAACTGACGTCGCTTGATACTCTCGCTTCGTCACTATCATTGTCGACAATCAGTTCAGATATTTTGCGGGGCTTTGCATTGTTGCCACTACATCCCTACTGACTGTAGGTACAAACAGCGTCATATAAAAAATGCATACAGGTGGTTTTCAATCAAGGGGTAAATCAGTCGGAGCATGAAGCTGGGAAAAAACTTCTAGAGTAGTGTTAAGACTGAGTGAAGTTTCCCTTAATATCCCACAGCATCGAGAGCAAAATACTTAAATGGCTGAGGCTGTGGCTGTCCTACTGGCAGGACTCTCACACGCCAGTTGTCTTTAAATAATTTAAATGCCATCCTACGGCTAGGACGCTCGTACTGTAAAGGTTAAAAAAAGTGTAATCTGCTTCCATGATGGAAGACTTTTTAGTGGATATGAATATTAACCCTTCAAACACCTCCCTTTGCATGCAGGAATGCATGTAGGAAATCACCCCCAGAATTTTCACTTTATAGACCATAATGAAATTAGCTGCATTTTAAGAAATGCCAAATTTTTCACTGTTGTGTTTTCCAAAAAGTGCAATTTGTGTAATAGTTTTATCTTTTTCTTTTCATATAACATGTTCTTCATCAGCCATGTGCTACAATTTACATCCCCACCCCAACAGGGTAAAACAATAATTAGAAGGCTGGAATAGTGGAGTCAGTGTAGTGACAGGCCCAGAGGTTGGATAACCAGATAGTTGGGGTTCAGTTCCTGACACATTGCCACTACAGCTCTGGGTCCCACTCGGCCTCCCATGTAATGGGCAGTGGCTGCTTTTTCCCCATTGATAAGGAGCTGGTATATGAAATTGATACTTGTCCTCATCAGGATGGAGGTTAAGACCCATACCTCTCCTGCCTCATACATCTTCATGGCATGGTACATTTGCATATACCAAGCTATACTTATGACAAGAGTTTGGAAGCAAAGATTGCTGTCTGAGTATGTAACAGTGAATTAAGTCGAATTTTTTTTGTCTGAATTTTATGTGCTGACATTTTGGAACACTCTGTTCGATCTTCATAGGTCAAGTGAAGGAAGAATAACTGGGATGAGATTGCTAGGGTATTTACACAAGTAAAGGTTTGGCTCAAAAGAAATCTGGGCCAATTGAAAAGGGGGGGGGGTGTCTGAGTCTAGGAACAGACTGTGGAGGGCAGCAGCTCCAAGTGGAGGCCTGAAGGAAGCCATGGATGTAAGGGAGCAACACTCGCATGCCGGAGCAGGAGCCATGGGATGGTATAGTGATCTAACTATTTTGTTTCAGGAGGTTGTCTCCTTTCTTTAAGCCTGTGAAGAAGGAGTTTCCAAGATATGCTTAAGATCAGTCCATCTTCTCTGTTCATGTTGTGTGGATGCATTTCCAATTAAGTGGCTTCTCTGATGAGTTGGTCCATGTATCCGGTTTTTGTAGAAAGGAGTTTTGTATCCTGTATTTTAATAGTATGGTCCTGGTTATTGTTGTGTTCTTTTACAGCTGATTTTTCTGTTTGTGTTAGCTGTGTGTGTCTACTGGCTCCTCTTCCTTGCTCCGATATGGGGCTGTTTGTACCTCATAGCCTTGTCTTACTACAGGCCTCCACATGGGGCCATTGCCCTCCACAGCCTGTTCGTGCACTCAGACACGCCACCTCCCTGTCCCTCCTCATGATTGGCTTAGACTTCTTTTGAGCCAGATCTCTACTTGTATAAATACCCTAACAATCTTGTTCCATTTAGTCTTCTTGTTCATATGACCTATGAAGTTGGAACACACAGAGTGTTCTGAAACGTCAGCACATAAAATTCAGATGCCGGGGAATCACCCAAAAGAAAGAATATAACATTCACAACACAAAGTTTGAAATCAAGAATGATTTCAGTTGATTAATAATTCTTATTGATCAACGTTTCAACACAGCTGATACCAAAACCTGCCAATGGACTCCATGGGGTCCTGATCCAGTTTCTTTTACCCGTCTTCGTACCCACCAAGTTTCCTAAGGTCCATCTTACTAATTATTCTTCCATGTCCCCATTGGTATACCAAGTTTCTGATTTCCTGCATATTTATTACCTAAATCCTGTGCATTTCTGCCCTCTTCCCTCTTACATTTTCTTGCTGTCTTAATTTCCTAGATTTTTCTGCTCTGTCATGTGAATCATGAAGTTTGTCATTGTGTAATGTCCAGCATTACCAACTTTACTTGATTGAGCTTCACCCCAAATGTTTTCTCATAAAGTGCTCTCATTTGAGGTTATATGTGTAGAATACATTAGGGCTGCCACCACAGCAACCTTTGCATTTTGACCATTTCTGATCCTTTATGTGGGCGTTCACTTGAGCATTCAACAGCCACACAATTTAAGTGAATTGCAGTACCTTGCTGACATAGATGTTGACATGACCTGGTTTAAAAAAATGACGACTGAGGTGTCTAAAAATCTTATGCCACCAGTGCTTCACAGTTCCAAAGAACATGTGAGGCCGTTTCAAGTATCTGCCACACCCAGGACTGTCTACCAGCCCTAGTTTTAAAAGATGTCTTTTTAAATGACAGTTCCCTGTTATCAGCTGTGCCATTATCTTAGCTGGTTACTGCTTAGGTTGAGTAATTTCCCAGCTCTTGTAGCAGAGGTTCCTTTGAGAAAGACCTTAACTTACCCTTATTAGTGAATTGGCTGCCAGTACGTATGTTTCTTACTAGTCCAGCCAGGTGAAATGTGTTAGTATGGTTCATTTTTGGTGGGGTGATGGTGAAAACAAATTAGTGTTTTAATCCCTTACACTCATGGTAGGGGCTTTCTGCCATATAATTCACTTTACCAGAATATAGGTTTGGTGTTTGGAAGTTCACCTGCATCACTCAATGAAAGGCTGGGACTGTGTGCATGGACTTGTGATCACTAGATTTATTTTTTAAGATATTTTGTATTCATGTTCATTGACCACCAGGTTGTAAACAAATTGTCTAGTGAATTGGCATATTGCTGTAAAGTTAGGTAAATACGATAATCATTTTCGATAACAGTGTCAGTAGTAATGATGATGATGATGATGATGATGATGATGATGTGTGCCTAACCTTAGTTGAAGGCAGATTTAATTTTGCTGATATGGTCAGACCATATACATATGACTGTTCTTTGTTGGGGTACCACTCACATGGAGACAAACATACACATGGCTTGTATGCCACCCATGTCTTCCTCATTGGCGTGTGGTCCTTAGAGTTTGATCAGTGCCTCCTTCAGAAGGATAGCCTATACACATTTATTTTATGCTTTCTTCCTCAATCTGTTGACACCCATCAGTTTCAGTTCATTCTCAGTACAGTCTGACCACCTTAATTTTGGTATTCTGCTTTTCTTCTCCATCCATTTTCCTCAGAAATACTTTCCTTTTCATTCTGTCATCAGCCATTCTTACCAGATGACCAGCTGATTCTAGTCTTTGTACTTTTATTATTGTTACAGTATTTTTGGTTTTCCGTGCATAACCTTCATTTCCTCATTAGTTCAGATTCTCCAGGCATTTTGATCTTTTATTGGGCCATATATCTTTCTTAGTGTTTCCATTTCCATGTTTT
>Ga0123354_10015522_pt1 | contig 11899 bp, 7 predicted proteins | sample TergutLab28metaG_2_FD_97872 | JGI IMG/M metagenome (GOLD analysis project Ga0123354, IMG submission 97872) | Labiotermes labralis P4 segment gut microbial communities from Petit-Saut dam, French Guiana - Lab288 P4 | ecosystem: Host-associated > Arthropoda: Insects > Digestive system > Gut ... | reverse complement strand
GAAGATAATTTAAAAAAAAAAAAAAATCTTCTAAAACCACTTCTTCTATAAATGGGCTCCACGATAAAAAAAAAAATTTCGGCCCCTCGGTTATGTCCCCCCCCCCCCCCAGAATACCTATCAAGAGCAGGGCAAATCGTTCATTAATAGTATGAGATGTCATGCTGTATTTGGGACACATGGGTTTACACGTTTTGCATTACTACTGTGTGTAATGTGCCGTGGGGTCAGGAACAGTGAAGGAAGATCCTGAAAGGGTTTATCGACCTAGGTTCATGTGTTTGGGAGGGGAGCGAGAAAAACCGATGTTACACGATGTTCGGTAAGAGGGTCCATTTTTAGGCGCGTTCGCAAAATTGCGAAAAACGACTATTAGCTTCGTCATGTCTTATCTGTCTCACTGGACGGATTTTCGTGATATCTTATATTGGAGTATTTTTTTTCGAAAATCTGCCGAGAAATTAAAGTTTCAATAAAATCTGGCAAGAATAATGGGCATTGTACGTGACCAGTATAACTTTTCGATCGTATGGCGCTCAGTTCATCTTAGAATGAGAAATGTTTCGGATAATAATTATAGAGAAAATCAAAATACACATTTTATATGCAATAACTTTTTTTTTTCGAAAATCGCTCCGTTTATGAGATAATGTGGAAAAATATTGCAGAGCCGGTCAAGCCACAGATGACGATATGACGCATGAGCATTGCGTGATACGTACGTAAGGCTCCAGACATACTCTGAGAATATGTAATACTCATTGCTGTTTCACAGCAACAATGGTTGCACGAACGCACCTCAATATTACGTGTTACCTACATTGCCTGTTTCGTTGGTCATCGCTAAGCCATTGGTACTCTTCCAGACTTTGTATATATAATGAAGGGGGTCTGGGGTTGGTACAAATAAATATTGTAGCTTGTCTTTTTTTTTGTCTCTCTCTCTCTCTCTGTCCGTTGAACATTTGTTTCCAAGATATTGGAGACAGGGTGTGTTCGTCTTATGTTCTAAAAATAAACTGAAGGTTTACCATGGCGACATGTGTTAAAGTATTGAGGTTTAGTGTGGCAATGGGAATTATTGGCCTAGTGGATATAGTATTAGCTTGCAAAATTGATATTGGTAGAATTATAATTTGGAGAAAGTTTTCATTTCCAAAACCAGACTGATTTTAGGCGCGATCACAAAATTGCGAAAAGCGTCCGCATGGAACAACTCGGCTTACACTGGACGGATTTTCATGAAATTGGATATTTGAGTATTTTTTTAAAAACACTGTCGAGAAAATTCAAGTTCAATTAAAATCGGATTAGAATAACGGCTACCATACACCAAGACCACTATACAGTTTTGTTCATGTTTCGCTCATCTCTTCTTAGAATGAGAAATATTTCAGCCAAAAGTTGTAGAGGAAATCAAAACACATTTTATGTTCAGTAACTTTTTTTTTTTCGAAAATCTTGCAGTTTATGAGATAATGTGGAAAAGTGTAGCGTGGCAAGCCAAAATGACAATATGGCGCATGTGCATTGAATGCTGGATAACTGAGGCTACACACACACACACACACACACACAAAATATGTAATGCTTATTGCTTTTCCACTGCAACAATGGTTGCAAGAACGTGTCTCATTGTTTCGTTTATACGTACATTGCCTGTCTTGTTTATCGTTCCGGTAGTTTATGAGCCTTTTCACCATAAACAAGAATGTATCGCAAGTTTAGTTCTTTGCGAGGCTGAGGTATTGGTGACAGCTATACGTATTTCGTCAGTCTGCCGAATGTATTAACCCATTGTACGTTCAGCACCTGTCGGAGTTGATTTTTTCACCTGTTCAATATGCTGTGGAATCTGCAAGTGGAGAACCCTTCGTATTGTTTACGAAATTAGTTTTCGGCTAGCAACTATTCTAAGTAAAAGTATAGATGAAGTACCTGAGAACGCCATGAAGGCATATGGGGCGAATTGAGGTATGGTGCCACATATTTATAACCTCGTTAAAAAATTGAGTGATCAGCTGCACGTAGTGGCCGCTTTATTCTCGGGGGGTCTGGTGTAGAGAAAACCTTATTCACGACACTAAACCAACAAAATACACAAACTTGTTCCTTAGATTATGTGCACAAACTTGTTCCTTAGATTATCTAAGGAACAGGTTTGTACATTTGGTTGGTTTAGTGTCGTGAATGAGTTACCGATAATGCGCGGGATGAGCAGTATACAGAGGAGACCTCTTGCTTCTGTCGAGAATCGAACAGCGATCCTCAGTCGTCCATTGCGTCGCCTGGTCATCATACGGACTACGCGATTCCGATTCCCTCGTTTGTGTAATTCCTGTTTTAAGTTCGTTTTTCAGCGCCTAACATGCCAGGCAACTTGTTCTGCTTACATGCAGTATGTGTAGTCAACATTCCAACTGCGAGTGATGTGTGCACATTTGTGTGGCTGCCAACGTAAACGTCGTGTTTCTTTTCACGAATTGCGCTGTGTCGTGACAAGCAGAGACGATCCTGTGAACTTTTTTCATGGATAAAACAGTAACGCACTCTTTGGGGGAAAACGTTTACTTAACTAATTAAAAAATTGCAGTGGAGTTAACTACTTGCAAGAAATAAATGACCTCCACAGAATTTCTGTCTTATTTCCTGGTTCCAGCCTATTCGGTGATAAAACATCTATGTCTTCTGGTGTTCATACTGTCAAAAAAAACTTCCGGCCTTTTTTCCACTATGTTATTGTCCCCCCCCCCCTATTTTTGTCGTAATCAGATATGTCCGTATGGAACTAATGTAACGATTTTCCGGTATTACCATGCTCGGAGGTTTGTGTTGCGAGTTGGACGTCCGTTTGTCCGAATGTTTGGCTTACAGACCGAACTTCGACTGTCCAGCGTAATTAACACTTGAGTAAATCGTTCACCAGAAGTGTCGAGAGTTTGTAGCAAATATAAACGTACGTACATTCATGACGTCAGTAAGCCTGAAGGCCGTTGTGCGTAGGAGATGAGCAGCGTTTCGTGCACATTGTGTATACGAGTATTTTTAATGTTGGATTTAATATTAAAGTACTAAGGGTGTACGAAGAAAGTGCACATGACATAAATGTGAGTGCATTTTGTCTGTTGTATGACCTACGTGATATTCGTCAAAACAGGAATACGAGAAGTAGGGTATTTGAATCAGTATGACGAATGTTAAATCTTTTGTACCGTTAAAAATTAATTAATGGATTCAGTTCGTATAGTACTTTATGTTGGAAATAGATCGAGAAACAGCTAACTGGGAGAAGTCCATCAAGAAGGCGAAGTTCCACATGGGACTGTAGTGCCATCTAAGAAGAAGAAGAAGAAGGAGGAGGAGGAGGCGGAGGAGAAGAAGTGCTCTATGTATTTATTTCGTAAACTTGACCTTTGTCTACCTGCTTATTGTAGGTGTAGAGATTATTGTTGCCCTTGATGAAACTCAAGGACGCGCGCGCGCGGTAGGACTTCCCTGGAAGAGAGATCGGCCCGTCGCAGAGATCTCTGCGTGATAATACACAACACTCACAAGAGATGGACGTCCATGACCTTGGCGGAATTAGAACCCGCAATCTTAGGAAGCGGGCGGTCGCAGACCCACGCTTTAGACCGCGCGGTCACGGGGCTCCACATCGTTTACTACTACGAAATATACTGGTGTATGTCTAGACGGATGGAAGTTACAAAGTAGATGCGCGCAAGACGATACTATCTTACCGCTGCATATGTCACGTTTGTTTTTACGCTGTATAGTTACGGTTTTTTAAGCAGATTGACTTGCTAGATGAAGTTTCGCCATGGATTTTAAAGCAGTAGTTTTCGTGTTCGTGAAAGCTGCTGTGTCACCGTGCTCTACGACTTTCGCTCGCGTACTTCAATTGTTGACACGTTTTATTTGGGCAACATCCTAATTCTTATGCCTACAGTTTGCATTTAATCTTCCCTCTCTTTCCATTTGAATCCACCCACCCACCCACTTGTTCTCACACGCCTGTCACGAAGTCATCATTTGTCTTACGCAGTTTCAGTCTGGATACAAAGTCAAAAACGACACTGAAGCGCGATTTTCTATCCGTTTTGTAACACCCGTTCCCCGAGGGCAAAGTTGGCTGAAGCGCGTACATGATCGCTTATTTCTGTCTAGCCCCAAAATTGGCCATAATGCTATGAGAGGCATTGATACACTTTTCTATGACGCTGCTTATGCCCGGCGTAAGAACTAGTCGAGGCCGGCTCGTTGTTACGGTCGTGTTCGTCGCTGATAGAATGAAAACTCCGTATGTTTCCAGATTTGTCGTACCACAAACTTAACTGTTTCAAGGTTGTACAGCATACGTGGCGGTCACTATCACTTCATTGTGCTCTCGGTTCTAAGTTCGTTGCTCTTTTTTGATGATTCTAGTAAAGCCCAGTGAGACGCTTCAAGGGAGTCAGGGACCTGGCTTTTTGATAATGTGCCAAATTGGTCCGAGGATATCGTAGAGACGTCACTCTGGCATAGGGCTTGTCATATGGCGGTTTGCACTGGTGTGATATTCGTAGTGAGGTTCTTGGATTCTACGTCGTGATCATACCGAAACTTGGGACACTTCCTTTGCGGGAGATCAAATTTCATTTGACCGTGCGACGCCACATTTTTGTAGTTTCGAAGTATTTTTGCAGGTATTTTTTTACGTCGGTTCGGAATGATGTATTGCTATTCACGCTGTCTGAAACGGGACGATGTGTGAGCCCGAATACAGGACATTGATTACCGTGGAAGGTCTGTTTTGGAGTGGAAAACTCAGCCTGTCCAGAAGACCTGAATATGTATTTGGATATCATACCGTAAATACTCCCTAGGCTGACACAGCTGTGAACAAACAATACACTTGAACTGAGGCGAACATACGGTATTATATTCCCTTTTATTTCTTCCACTTGACTTTTTTTAAATTTATCATAATAATAATAATAATAATGAGTACAGATCATACAAAGCTTGGCACTACCTATTGATTAACTTAGGTTGTCGAGGTGGTAGCTGTTTACCATTTGATACAAATAGTTTATTTCTTAAACCATTTGTGTGTGGTTTTGTCTAAATATCTGCCTAAATTTATGGACCTTTATTTGTACTGCTGAATATTTTCATGTAGGACCTCTCCTTCATATTCACTCATTCTTCATTTAAAAGTTTCATCTTGCAGTTTCTAGTTTCTTACCAGTCCAGTAATATGTGCATAACACCCTCTTTATAGAAACGTAAAGTACACTGTTTTTTTGTCAGCTGTCTAATTTCGTTCACCTTCAGCACACCTGCTATCAACTACGCTTTCTTAGTTCTTTCTTTCTTAATCCAGCATTTTACGTACGATACTTTAAACTGGTTAAAATGCTGCTATCGATATAGTCTTAATGAGCTCTATTCAGTCATTTTTGGTATCGTATTCTGCCTTTCCGTATCGTTATATTTCTCACCAGCTTTGTTCTTTTTCTTAAATTGTGCTCTTGTTGCTTCATCCACACAAATGTAATAATAATGACAGTAATAGTAATATAATAATAAAGATCAGTATCATACAGTTCCTCTTTGAAGTCCCTTTTCCAACTTCTCACGCTCGTATCGCCCTCTTGCCATGAATAACGTTGTTTTACCGGATCTTCTATATCCAGACACATTTTGATACCAGCACTTCGTGTCTGTCCCATACACTTGCTTATTCTACTCTGCAAATTTCCACTTCAGCGTATTCATTGACTGCACTGTTCGGTATCCCATTAATTTCTTACAAAGTATACCAAGAACTCTGTATAATTTCCAAGCTTATGAGTGGATGAGTGTCCGGACCGAAGGCTGTAACAGCCTTCGGTCCGGACACTTGTCCATCCTGCTTGCACTTAACTTCCAACCAGCAGCAACTCGAGAACCAAACGGCCTATGTGGTAACCAACGCTATCGTCCTGAGCTCCTGATGATGGGCATAATGGTGCCAGAAACATGTTGAACCTAACATAAGCATAATAAAGTAATAAGTGACATCTAGTTGGATTTTATTCTTCAGTTACTTTCTTTGGCTAGTTTCCTGTGTTATTCCAGCGTCTAATGCTTCGTATATTCTGCCCATTCTGTGTGTCTTGGTATTTAATTTTCTTCCTTTTTTTGAAAACTGTTATTTTATATTTATTCAAATTACCTCTCATCACAAATTTCACAGTATAAAATTTTATATTAACAATGGTCATAAGAAATGTGCTTGTGAATGAACTACACAGCCTTCCTTTATGTGTCTAAGGGGTAGGGCAATTTGAACGTGTTGAAAGGTGCGGCTGGGCAAGCTCCGCAGTTTTATCACAAATGTATCCTACGTCCGCTTGCACCGTGAGAGCTGGTGTGCTGTAGTCGTGGGAACTATAAAAGAGAATGTGTATGATTTAAAATGTTCGAAGTAAGTAGATCTGGAAACGCTATTCATACTGAACTTTTGTGCGGTAAATGCAGAGCGCTGTTGAAGAGTAGTATTAATGTTTCACATTAACAGTTCTGAAGAATCCCCTCTCCCCCTCCCTCCCTCCATCCATCCCTCCCTCAAACTTACGTATGCGGTGAACACGACAATGTAAACATAATCTGTCAACGAACAGATGGGACACTTACGGGGTGTTTTTTGTTGTTAGACATCTTGTTTTCAGGACCATAGTATTTGTTTGCTAAATGCGTAAGATGTTGCTCAATACTATTCACACAGCTTTTTAATGCAGACTAATTGAAGATATGTCACATAATTTGTTTCTGTTTCAGGGTCGGCACACGAAGACAGGCCAGCTTGCTGCCATTAAGGTCATGGACGTTACAGAGGTTAGTTTCTTTGTTGAATGCAGGTATTATCGAATGCAACATTCCGTCTACACTCCGGTAATGTTCCGGAAACTTTTACAGTTCTGCAGACGTCAACGGTCAGCCGGTATCTTGGTTCTTTGCTACCCTTGATTTGTAGCTTGAATTCTTACATGGGAGTTTTTCTTGAATTGCCATTATTTTAATGTGACTGCATAATTACGGAACGACGCTCGACCAGGATACCTGAATGTACACTGCCTCCGAATACTGTACCGTATGGAGAAACGTGGTCAGGAAGTGTATGCGTAGATGACAAATTAGTATATCTCTTATGTATGTTGCATATTGCTTGCATATTTATGTTGGATATTGGTGTTCCTTTTTAATTGCCTGCATTAACGTATGCACTGCGCTTATTACCCACTGTTAGCAGTACATTCACGTTTCCTCGCCAAGTTTCCTTCCAAGGCTTTACACAAGTTATGAAATCAAAGGGGAATGAAGGTGAAGATTCAGGTCTTCTGGGGTGTACACCGTTTCGCCGGGCTAATGTCTCCCAGCTTTTAGAAGGAACGGTAGGAGACGCCCTTGAAGGTGAAGGCACTACGTTTCTTCGAAACGTCGGGGAGACAGTAGCTCGATGACATAGTGTCACATACCAGAAAACGTGAATCCTCAACAGTGCCATTGGAGCAACCTCATCGAGAAATTAAGGTATGAGGGGGAAATTAAATATTAATAATTACTGGCAACTTCAGGTTAGAGTAAATGGCGGAATTGTCGTGAAAAATGGCTTTTAATTCTAGTCCACGTAGGAAATGAAGGAATGGTTAAAAATGCGTGTACAATCCCATCGTTCTCCAACGTGTATAGTACATTGTCAAAACAGGATAATCTGAAATGTAGGGCGGGCCGCATGGAATTGTAGGTATTAAAGAAGGTAAATATTTTCATTAATGTTAAATACAGCATTAAGAATACCTAATACTTTAGTTGCAAAATCAAAATATAATTATTGAATTTAATTCTTTGTTGCATTTTTATTTCTTTCCTAAGCAGTCTTGTACGTTACCACCCACGGGTAGCAAAGCTTTTTGATCCGTAAGGCCCGTGATGAAAAATTTTAAACATAAATTTTCTTCGACACTGAGCCTCATCACATCCAATAATTGGAAGATGACTGAGAGGCCTGCGTGCGGGCTTGCGTTGCGCGGGCCATGTGGTTGAGACCCTTTCACTGACCAAAAGAGTTTTGAATGGAGACGGAGCAGACATGAAATTCTAATTCTTGTGACAACGTCACAACGGTAATGAAATATGTTTAGCAATCTCCGTTGTTTGTCACAAATGAGATGCACTTGATTTGACAGGTCACTGTAATTTAGAAATTCCGAAGTGGAAGTCGGTTTTATATGTATAGTGTGTTATGAAAGCCGTTGTTACCGAAACTACCGGAAGAAACTAACTTATTCTTAAGAGTGCAGAGCATGTAACTTGAATTGTGAAGCTAGAAAGATATTGGTTCTGGGTGAAGCTAGAAAGGTATTGGTTCTGGGCATGTTTCATTTCTACGTCACAGAGATTCAGGTTCAAATTTGTGGAACTTCGGTATCGTATTCATCTTGGCAATCATGTTCCCTATCAGTAAAAATACCCGTAGTCTATAGACCTATGTATATAGTAATAAATGGGCTGAATTTTGTTGTCTGGGATGTAAGTTGAGCACTGAGTACATTTTTTTAAAATTATTGGATAATTTGAAGTACCGTTGTTTGTAAAAGATACGTTGTGTAATTACGTAAATGTGTATCTGACGACGAAGGCGCCAGGTCCCTCTGACACGTTGCTAACTATCTGTTGCCGATACCATCGCAAATGGCACAGCAAGCAGGAGGAGAGGTAAAAAGTGTTCCTTAATTTCTAAAACTTTGTACTCATTGGCCATTTTGAGAAACCGATTTTCGTGAAGTATGAGTCGTGTAAGTCTTGCTGTAATGCGACCAAATTATGAAAAGTCTGAGGTTCAATCTCGAGAGAACGAATTGACCTGGACGGCTCATACCGCATGTTTTTTTCCTCCGGATGCCCAAGAAATACACGAAATTAAGAAACAATGAAGCCATGCATAGTTATTTGACGTTGGATCTTCCGACGAGACTTGAGCCATATATTCACCTTATTCAAGCTTACCCACACCTGTTTTCGTTTTAACATTTTCGGCACTGAATCCTAAATGTTTTTTATTCATTTAGGATAAGTTGTGACTTCTTGCTATTTTAAATAAGGATCAACTAAAAATGAATAGCGAGAGTATATGATATTGTAGTGTTACGTTGGTTGAACTGTCCATGTTATATGAAAAGTTAAAGTAGACGCTTGTGTTAGCAGCTACCACGGGATGACGCATGTTTGTATGCTGTGCGTGGTGCCAGTTCCTTTATACAACTTTCATATCACAACTGTACTTCCTGTCGTGTTCAGCGGTGCTGATAGAGATAGACATTTTGCAGTATAAGATATCCGAAATGTGTGCGTTTTAACTTAAACTGAAATTTTTATGAAGATTTGTATTGAAAGGACAGGCTGACCAGACAGTAATGGTACGAAATTCACGCCATTCCAAGGTCGTTCTTGTCGGCTAATTGTTCCTGGGACGTGTACTGTCTGCAGTTGCTCCATCTTAATATTCTCTCTCCTCCCTCAGTGACTGTTGTTAAGATGCCTCGATCTTGCTGAACGGGATGTTGTATAGCTGCCATCCGGCTTAGTTGATCGAGTCCCGTTAGGACCATAAAACTTGCTAGTTGATGGAGTTCATCATCTCTTCTTTTCATGTAGTGCGACGTGTACTGGCTGCGTATAATGTGCAGTTCTTTTCTTTTCCAAATGCCTTCCGAGGAACACTGTTCGCGCAAGAAAAGGGTGAAGCTGCTTTTGCAGGGAAGAGTTTCGGTGAATGTGACCAGTCCCCTCGCTAATACAAATTTATGGGATTACCATGTATACACTTTTCGATAAATTTTGTTATCTGTACACATAAAGTAAAAGTTTAGTCCAAGGCTTACATACATATTCATTACGCTGGTAGCTTTTGTGTTGAGAAACTATTCGGGTATTTTTTACGTCTGATACGTAATACAGATTTTTCTTCATGTTGAACTTTCATTGTTTGGTTGCGCTTAATGTGAGGTGGCTGGTAAATTTGGACAAGTAGTGTGAATACAGCACATCCACATAGCGCAGAGTTCTTGCTCATAACTTGAATCTTTTCTTCGGTACAGAATAACTACTACTACCAGTACTAATACTAATAATAATAGTGATAACTATCTATAAATTAGGAATTTGAAATACTGTGTGTTCGAAGAATGAAACATACCACCAAACTTGTCAGCAGTGCATAACTTACCCAGAGGAATTGACACGGATCAACTTGACTTCCACTCCCTGGCTGAGGCAGAAATAACGCTAGAAAATAGTTATCATACAGAAAGTTCATCCTAGAACAGGCCGTGAGGGCCCAGAATGGGAGGAGAGACATAGCTGTACTCTTTTTTTAACCTCGGCACTAGATGGCGGTGGGTGATCAACGCCACGCCTCGGCCGCTTTATGCCCGGGAGAGACCCGCTACCCCTGGTACAAGAGGCTGGGTGGGCCCCAAGGCCGGTCTGGATGGACGCGGAAAATGTCGCCACCACTGGGATTTAACGTACTTACAAGATAAATTGACTGTTGTAAGATGACAGTTGTATAGATTGTGCTGGTGGCAATACGGTCTAAAATTGGCGGCGTTTTATGGAACACGTGCTCGTAAAAGCTCGTTACTGACTCCTGTCCTATGGCATATGTATGGATGAAGTCCACTTCCTTACACACACAGTTTCTTGTATGTATTTTAGTATTATCCGCTCATTGGCGCCTAGTTTTTACAAGTGGTCTCGTCGCTTCAGTATTTCCATCAGATTTGTATCATATGTCTATCTCATTGGCGTTTCACATGCCTCGCCCATTTCGTACCTCTTGATTTACGTCAGTAAGAGGTTACTGCCTTGGCTTGAAAATGGAAGGTTCTCAGAACTGTAACAAAAAATTAAGTACGTGTATTCTGCCGTCAGTCACCAGAGACTGGATATATTGACACTTATATCAGTACAAGAAGTGTTTTAAGATTGCTGCACGACAGGTGTTGAGTATGTTTTGTAACATAAATGTGGCAGAGTGAAATTTGTACACGTATGAACGTTCATAGTACAGACAAAAGTCTTACATGAGAGAGCTTTGTCTGATGTAATGTTAACTGTAGTGTTTGCTCAGATTTTAAGAAGGGGTACCAGCCTAGATGTAATATAGTAAAAGGAAGAGAAAGATGACTTGGTGGCAGACTCCCACAGTATTGTGGCTAGGTGGAGGAACTATTTCTCCCAGCTATTCAACGTGCATGGGGTTAAGGATGTTGGGCAGGCAGAAATACACACATCAGAACCGCTAGTACCTGAGCCAAGTGCCTCTGAGGTTGAGCTGGCTATCGACAAGCTAGAAAGTCACAAATCGCCAGGTATTGATCATATACCGGCAGAACTGATTAAAGCAGGGGGTAGAACAATTTACTTGGAAATTCATAAACGTATTACTTCTATTTGGAAGAAGGAGAAACTCCCTGAAGAGTGGAAGGAGTCGATCATAGTACCTATTCATAAGAAGGGGGATAAAACAGATTGTAATAATTATAGGGGCATATCACTTTTGCCAACCACTTGCTCTCAAGATTAATTCCATATGCTAAGGAAATTATCGGGGATCATCAATGTGGCTTTCGACGCAACAGGTCGACTATTGATCATATGTTCTGCATTCTCCAAGTACTTGAGAAAAAATGGGAATACAATGACGAAGTTCATCATCTCTTTATAGACTTCAAGAAAGCTTAGGAGAGAGGTCTTATATAAGATTCTCATTGAGTTTGGTATCCCTAGGAAACTTGTAAGGTTAATAAAGATGAGTCTGACTGAAACATATAGCAGAGTCCAGGTAGGCAAGAATGTGTCTGACAGGTTC
>Ga0123354_10015521_pt1 | contig 11900 bp, 10 predicted proteins | sample TergutLab28metaG_2_FD_97872 | JGI IMG/M metagenome (GOLD analysis project Ga0123354, IMG submission 97872) | Labiotermes labralis P4 segment gut microbial communities from Petit-Saut dam, French Guiana - Lab288 P4 | ecosystem: Host-associated > Arthropoda: Insects > Digestive system > Gut ... | reverse complement strand
TAATGGAGAATTCTTTGTAAATAAAGTATCTTTCTATGGTGTTGAGGTGGGCTCCCTTACCTTGGTATTGCAAGATCTGCATTGTTTCATGGATGGAGCCAAATGGGTGTGAATATTCTAAAGCATGTTTGGCATAGTTAGAGGTGTTTCTACTGGACTTAAATGCATTTCCATGTTCTTTAAATCTCTGTGTGAAACTTCGCCCCATCTGCCCTGCATACGCCTTGTTGCAATCCGGGCATGTTAGTTTGTACGTGCCGGATCTGCTGTATTTGTCTCAGGTTTGGGGTTTTGGCATTAGCAGTTTCTGGAGTGTGTTGTTAGTGCGCAGAGCAATTCTTATGTCTGCCTTCTTGAAAATGTTTGTAATAAAAGTGGTCTCTCTGCCTAAGTATGTGAAGGGAGCCCATTTATGTGCGGTTTTACCAGGTTTCTGGCTCGGGGTTGTAGTAGGCTGCCTCGGGGTCAGGGGTATGTTTGTGTGTATTGGGAACCGATTGTTCAGCATGATATCGTGGATGGTGTCCAGTTCTTCTTTATATTCATCATGTTGCAGGTGGTAGGTGTTCAGCCTGTTATGTAGGTACCTTATGAAGGCGTGCTTGTGTTGGGATGGGTGATTCGAGGAATATGGGATGATGCTGTCTGTGAAGGAAGGTTTTCTATACATGGAGGTTGTCCATTTAGTAGGTGTCTTATGAATAGTGATGTCCAAGAAATTTAATTGTTTATTGGATTCCGGTTCTGCTGTGAACTTCATGTTAGGGTGGAACATGTTAAAGTCCTCCTGTATGTTTTTGATGTCTGTGTGGCAGGAGTCATAAATTATCAGCATGTCATCCACATATCGAAAATATGCAGTGATGTTGTGTTTATTGAAAGTTGCGTAAGGTGTGTATCTTCACGGTTCTGAAGAAAGAATTCTGCTATGAGTCCTGACGATGGAGCACCCATGGCCAGTCCGTCTTGTTGGATTAAGATTTTCTCGTAACTGAGCTTTGTTTCCTTATTTTTTGTTTGAATAAAGTGACAAAAATGTAATAAAAGCATCTAAAAAGGAAATGTTAATGACAGTAACTGGACTTAAGAGGGATCAAATAACGATGTGTAACAAAGAACTTCATGATAGTATTCTTAGAACAGGGAAATCTAGAATGCTGTGATGCATGAACCATGTGGCTAAAATAGGAAATACAAAGAATGCATAGAGTAGACCCACTCAGCCTGCAGCTTGCTTGCAGGCAACAGGTTCCACATGACATGCTGTCTGTGGAGACATTCGAAATGAAAAAATGTCTTTTAAGTCTTTCCCTGGCAAAGCTGGGATAGTAAGGTGAAACATTTTGAAAACTTATGAACTGTTTATTTCTGGAGACATACATTCAATTACTAATTCATTTTGTAAAAATGTGCTAAAAATGGTGACACTCCAGCCTAAGTTGTGACCTGCATTTGTATTCCACATAATACATAGACAAATACACGAGTAAATTTATACAAATAATTGCACAAACACTTACTTGTTCTTCATTATGTGTATTTAATTTCATGTTACCCATGTGCAGACCATGGGACGGATAGCTCCGTCAGTATAGCGACTGACTATGGGCTGGACGGTCCAGGACCGAATTCCGTTGGGGACAAGATTTTCCACCCCTCCAGACCGGCCCTGGGGCCCACCCAGCCTCCTGTACAATGGGCACCCAGTCTTTCCCAGCAGTAAAGTGCAGCCAGGGCATGCTACTGACAACCCACCCCCTTCTAGTGCCATGGTCATGGAAGAGTAGAGCTATACCTCTACTCACCCTCTAGACCACTCCGGGCCTGTAACAGGTTCACTTTACCATGTGCAGACCAAATTTTGCCATAGTTTCCCACACCACAAAAAGAGGTACAACAGACTAGCATAAAGAATTGTGGCAAAACATCTTGCAAAATACCCACTTCAGAGACAATGACAATTTTTTGTACTTGTGACATAGAATGCTCAAGTTCTGTTGTCACTGTTAGTCATATAATACTGTAGTTTGTATGTGGAAATGTTGAAAACACATACACTAATCCTCCAGCAGTCATGGCATTATGTCTGACCAGTCCTTAATTGGATGGAGGCAAGCATGCAATGACTCATGAATTAAAAACACAAAGTCTGCTCTGTGAGTGCAGCTGTGGTAAGAATTTCATATTTCTCTTGACCAGTCAACAAAAGGTAAAGCGTTTGCCCAGTAACAGACCACAAAGGCCCAGAAGGGGAGTAGAGGTGTAGCTTCACTTTCTTTATCCTCAGCACATGATGGGTGGTCAATGCCATTCACCCACCACTTTACCCCCAGGAAAGACCTGGTACCCACCATATAGAAGGCTGGGTGGGCTGCTGCGCCAGTGTACATGGCGTGGAAAATCTCTCCCACACCACAATTCAATCCCTGGATTGTCCAGCCAATAGCAAGTCACTATACTGACTATGCTATCAGGGCCACCTAATTAACATGTGTATTATCGAGAAATGCAAAATTCCTCAATACCATACTTACTTGATGAATTACACAAACAGACCTCTCAGTCAATTTCCTATAATGAACATGTGGGCAGGCCAGTGAATGGTCTACTTTTATACCATACACAAGCCAATGGTGAAGTGATAAGTGATATTTGTCAGACAAAGTAATGTCCCTATACATAATTTTCCAGAAATTTGAAGCTTACTTTTCAGAAGGAGAGTTGTAATCAAAATCTGTCTGGATATCCAGTAGCATCACTTCCCTTTCTACTGTGGGAACTGACTTCACTGAAGTAAACAGCACCAACTGAAACATGCAAATATCATGCATGATTTCAGGCTTCTGCCATCAAGTAGATAAAACAGCACTCTTCTTGGTTATTACACAGCAAGTAGTGGTAATTTCTCACTGAAGTTTCAGGACACTACTCGCTGCAAAATAACCCAGAAGTGAGCAATTCTCTTGTAAATATCAGTTCAATGTCTAGAAAATTGCAGCTAAGTAAAAGCTTACTCACATTAAAATTATGTTCACACCTTGCTGTACATTGGAAGCCCTCATTAAATTACACCAAAATCACTGGACAGGAACAATAAACAGTACAAACTACTGGTTCTGAAATTCTGGTGTCAAGTGAAATTCTGATTAAATTTTCATATATAATCCCATTAAAATGACCAGTCATTCTCAATTTTCAATATGCAGAATAACATGACCACACTGCCATGTGTTGCTTTCAGGGACACTGTGCCAATAATGTAAAAATACTACCTTCAAGCATTACCGTGTATATCTTGTACGAATGAAATTGGAAAGGTGGAGGATAGGGAGGAGGAGAATGGTGGTAAAAAGTAAGCATAACACTGTCAGATTTGAGGTGTTCTTGGTGACAACAAAAATTCCAACCTTATGGCAGCCTCTTCTAAAGATGGAGACATCAAGCTACTCCAAAGTATTGCTATCTACATACCAATCTACATGGCAGCATGTTCAGAATACTGGAATGTTGCAACAATCAACAACACAAAATTTACAAGTGAACACATGATTGTGTGTCCTAACCTTGCCTTGGTAAACCGAATATAAATTCACCAACAGTGTAGGTGTGAATTAAAAGAAACTGCTTAATGCCATTTTAAATTTAAAAAAGATACAGGTTTGCTCTGATAAAAATTTACCACTTGGAATGTATCTACCCTAACTACAGAGATAGCAGTTTCCTCTAAAATGTAGATAAATTTCTACCATAACACATACTAATATCTGTTAAGACTACTGTCTCCTCGAATATGACTGTTGGTGGACACATATCTAATGAAGGGGAGTACTGTTTAAGCTAGGAAAAAGTGAAGGCAGTAAGCTGTGGATATCACTATTATCCTGGCTTTCAAAAACACCGATCGATATTTTGAATTGGTGTCCAGTGAAACTTACAGTAAATAACATTATATGAACACCACACATAGAACCTAATCAATACTAAAAATAAAAGCTACTCTTTAATTAACTTCTACATGACGTAATATGCCAAGACTCAGGTGGTCATTCACTAGCCTCACTGTGGAGACCCAGACTCAACGTCAGGCCATTCCATGTGGGATCTGTAATGGAGAGTGGCAATGGGACAGGTTTATCACCAAATACTTGTTACGGTCATTCCATCAAAGACCTCTACTCCTGTGTTCACCTATCACCAATGATAATATCAGTTAGTGACAATGTCATTAATAAACATACTTTAAAAAGCTGCAATACTCTGCATATAGCAAAGTCCATGGAATAAAATGCCAACACCGCTACCACCAGTACCACTACTTACATTGCATTACATTTCATTTTTCCACCAATTTGCCCTATTGCTCTCGATGTGAAATATGTCATATATTATAATTCATGACTGACAAGCAATCATGTCACAGTAACATACTGAACACACTCAATAAGCAACAAAACACAGAATATGATACATTGATCCAGCAACCTCAACACTACTTCACTGCTCATAACACAGTCTCTAGATTTCAGTCACACATTCATCTAAAACTTCATTAGTAGAATAAAAAGTTTGTTCAATCAAAAGCTTCCCAATTCCCTCGTGAATTGTTTATCTTTCATTTAATCCGCACTATATTTAGGTAAAATGTTAACAAAATCTTTATACTCGTATAGTACACATTTTACTGATGTGATGAAAGGTTTGTCACTGGTCAATGGAGCTTTATCCTTCTAGTACATACGCAATGTATCAAATTATTAAAAATAAAATACTCCAAATTATGTACCAAAAAGATCATTAAGGACAATATATATTCAACAGCTAATGTCAGTATTTTTAATGTTTTAAAATTTGGTCTACATGAACTTCTGAATTAACACCCTTCATAATTCTCATACTTTTCTTTGCAATTGAAAGTGTCTTTTAATGTCCGTAATTATCCCCAAAATACTATGCCATACATTATAAACAAATGAAAGTATGCATAATAAATTATTTTGATTCTTTCAATATTACTACAATTATACATACACCTAATTGCATAGCATGCACTGCATAATTTTGGCAACATATGCACAATATGGTTCCTCCAATTCATGTGTTTATCTATTTCCAAGTCAAGAAATTTTGTACTTATTACTTCCTTAATAAGTTTCTCTTTATAAATAAAATAGAATAATTCATTTTGTAAGGAATTCAAGCAAATTTAATTGCTTTTGTTTTACCTATTTAGTGACAACCACCTAAATTGGAAGAACCGCATAGAACAAATGATTCCTAAGTTAAAAGGAGCATGTTATGCCATTAGGTCAATGGTCCATATCGTAACATTATTACTCTCAAATCAATTTACTATGAATACCTTCATTCTATTAAAAATACAGAATAAATTTTTGGCGTAACTCTTCCAACAGTGGGAATATGTTCACTTTACAAAATAAATTCATCAGAAAGGGCAGGTGCACAACCCATAACCTTTTATAGAAGTCTAAATAAACAATTACATCTTCTTCCTGTTACATGGCAACACATACTTTCATTAATGAACTTCATTATCAGTAATCAGGAAAATTTTCAAACAAATCCGTCTATACACAATATAAATACAACAAATAAGCACAATCTTCACAGAGCAAATACCTACCTATCTTGTTTATGAAAAGTAGCTTCTAAGCTGCCATCAAAGTTTTCAATAGTTAACCACCCAATATGACAATCCTCAAGAACAGCAAGGCAAAATTAAAAGCAGCCTTAAGAAAATACTTAAATACACAATCCTTTTATGCAGTACATGAAATTTTTATGTATAAAGGTGATCTATAATACTCTTTTGTAAAAGGTTTGGGGTATTTTACACTGTAAAAATTGTGTATATTTGTGTACTTACGACTTGTTCCACATGCCATTGCCTTTGTGACTTATGAATCAATGGAACATATATATGTACGCATATACGTATGTATGCGCACAGTGACCAATAGCAATAATAATAGCTCTCTTCTGGTGCACAAGGCTGTATAGTCTAATAAACGTGCGACATACCTCGTTTTCCCTGATAATTTATGTAAAATTATTTGAAACGTCGCTAACTTTCTACCAGACTACACGTGATCACAACTCAGGCACCGTCACTGCCGCCAGAACCTCAAACTTTACTACAGAAAATATTTCGAAAATACTCTCATGGATTCGAGTGCATTTACATGTTTAAACAATGTAATAAAATTACATCTGACCAACCAACCTGTAAATCAGGCCTGTTATGCAAGAAGGACGTCAGGCACTTCTCACCTACTTGACATTTCGGAGGTACAAATAATTGGACCAGTGTCCAAAGTGCGTGTCCAATATATGCAATAAATATCCCAGACAAGATAAGAGTCAGGGATGGCCACTGCATTGTGTACTAAAATATTCACCTGTAAATATAAATGACAACCTGTTCACGTTTGGTTAGGTTACATACTAACCTAAACCTACAAATACACAATCACATACATCCCTATCATACTAATCAAAACTGAAAACAACACACAAATTTCAACGTACCTCAGCTTAACCACATAGATGTAACACCCTCTCAGTGACCATAATCATAAATCAGAACAGACTCTTCAAGTTCACACGCATGTGTTACGCCATACCAATCCCATTTTCATTCGGCGAAGTTGGTGACAGTGATAGCCTTCTGGCTACACAGATGACTTCCACGATTAGTACACACAGCAACAGCAATATGTTTAAAGGTTTTGCTCTAAGAGGATGGCTTCAGCAGGGTCAAATTCTCTTTATTTCAGTGCATATCAACGACCTTAATTATTATGTCTCCAATTCATCCCCTTCCGTTAATAGGCATGTAACTCAATTCCATGGATTACCCGTGGACCACGGACTAGAGATCACATACATTAATCGCCAACAGAGCATTCTATAATCGGAGCTGCCACCCTCTAACACAGATAAATACTTCCAACAGAATGGAAACTTCATGGAAACAAAAAATTAGCGCCACAAGCGGCTGCGACGTTCCTATGTAGCCGGCTTGACTGTGGCATGATCCTGATGGTAATTAATCGACCTTGTAGCACATCGGTAAAGCAGCCTCCTACTATATCAGACCCACTCTTCACACCCGTATAACGACACTAAAAAAGAAGTAAACGTCAAAAGTATTACAAATTGCGTACATTTATTAGTCAATATACCTTGTAAATATCTATTATATTTTCTCCCACATATTTCTGCTCACTTCAAAATATAAGGTAAAACAAAGGCGAATATTTATTGCCTAATATGTGTGTGTGTTTCGTTTGTAATAAACAGTGATACAGTCAACAAAAATACAGATGAACCATTTAAACGCCGAATTAAATCCCATCTGCCATTTGCTGGCATTATTATGACCTCACCATATTCTCCACGTTAGCAGGATAGGGGTTAATATTAAAAATTATAGTGTTCTTGCTAATGGACTGTGTAATCTGATTTGTGGGTACCAAGTTTTCATTCGGGAAGTACCCCCGGTGAAGAGAAGTCCAGAATGCTCCTCCAGAACATTCATTACTATATACCAGCCTTCACGGTGTCCTAACCCAAACCATATTGTGAATCCTTACCAGAGAGAGCACATAAAATCCTGTACCACAAAATATTAATAACAATTGAAGCATAAATGGGCATGCCATATCGAGAAAATGAAATATAAAAGGGATTCACTTTAGACCAGTCGACAAAAGATGGCCGCCAACACGGATATAGTGCGGAGCGGAGACCGCATTATATCCGAGAAAGGGTTGTGGGGGACGGGAGATGACGTCATTGGATTGAGCCAGTGGGAGAGGACACTAACCTGAAGCAGGGGATGCCTAGTCGTGAGATCATTGACGCCGTCAGAATTGATGGGCACAACAACACGTAATCTGTAGTTTCATTTCATTAGTAGGAATACCTTAAAACATAGGATGGTCTGTGACGTAATGTGAATGACGCAAAAGCAGATGACACATTCGTACGACCGCAGTGGCCAAAAAATTCCAAGAAATTACACACATAGCATAAGAAGTAACCCATCGTTTAATGAAGGAGATAATAAATGAATGTGAATTCTAGGAATAGCTTAAAATCCCGCCTAACCTCACCTGAATTCGAGAAAAGAATGAAGGGAATAAGAAGACGGTGTGCAACGAAAAAATTACACACATAGCCCAAAAAGTAACCCAACGTTTAGTGAAGGAGTTAAGAAATTAATGTGAATTCTAGCAATAGCTTAAAATCCCACCTAACCTTCACCTGAATTCGAGAGAAGAATGAAGGGAAAAGAAGACCGTGTGCAACGAAAATGCATTTGAATGAAATAGCATAAAAAGTGTGTGATGTAATGGCAATGATGACGCTATAGTTGACGCAATAGCAGACGACACGACACGCCCCTACGATCGCAGGGTGGTATTAAAATCCTTCTGTAAAATACATACAGATCTTTTATAGGATACTCTTTAGGGGTACACTTTAGATTAGTGGACAAATAGAATAACTGAAACTCGCTGCCCAACACGTGTGGTGCTGCGATCGTAGGGGTGTGTCGCGTCGTCTGCTATTGCGTCACCTACAGCGTCATCATTGCCATTACATCACACACTTTCTACGCTATTTCATTCAAATGCATTTCCGTTGCACACCGTCTTCTTTTTCCCTTCATTCTTCTCTCGAATTCAGGTGAGGTTGGGTGGGATTTTAAGCTATTCCCAGAATTCACATTCTTTTCTTACCTCCGTCATTAAACGTTGGGTTACTTTTTAGGCTATGTGTGTAATTTTTTCGTTGGACACCGTCTTCTTATTCCCTTCATTCTTTTCTCCAATTCAGGTGATGTTAGGTGGGATTTTAAGGTATCCCTAGGATTCACATTCATTTCTTATCTTCTTCATTAAACGTTGGGTTACTTCTTACGCTATGTGTGCAATTTCTTCGAATTTCTTGGCCACTGTGGTCGTACGAATGTGTCGTCTGCTTTTGCGTAATTCACTTTACGTCACAGACCATCCTATGTTTTAAGCTATTCCTACTAATGAAATGAAACTACAGATTACGTGTGGTTGTGCCCGTCAATTCTGACGGCGTCACGTGATCTCACGACTAGGCAACCCCTGCTTCAGGTTAGTGTCCTCTCCCAATGGCTCAATCCCATGACGTCATCTCCCGTCCCCCACAACCCTTTCTCGGATAAAATACGGTCTCCGCTCCGCACTACATCCGTGTTGGCGGCTATCTTTTGTCCACTGATCTAAAGTACATCCCACTTTAGATTAGTGGACAAATGGAATAACTGAAACTCGCTGCGATCGTAGGGGCGTGTCGTGTCGTCTGCTATTGCGTCACCTACAGCGTCATCATTGCCATTACATCACACACGTTCTACGCTATTTCATTCAAATGCATTTTCGTTGCACACAGTCTTCTTTTCCCTTCATTCTTTTCTCGAATTCAGGTGAGGTTAGGTGAGATTTTAAGCTATTCCTAGAATTCACATTCATTTCTTATCTCCTTCATTAAACGATGGGTTACTTTTTACGCTATGTGTGTAATTTCTTCGAATTTCTTGGCCACTGCGGTCGTACGAATGTGTCATCTGCTTTTGCGTCATTCACATTACGTCACAGACCATCCTATGTTTTAAGGTATTCCTACTAATGAAATGAAACTACAGATTACGTGTGGTTGTGCCCGTCAATTCTGACGGCGTCAATGATCTCACGACTATTCATCCCCTGCTTCAGGTTAGTGTCCTCTCCCAAGGGCTCAATCCCATGACGTCATCTCCCGTCCCCATAACTCTTTCTCGGATATAATGCGGTCTCCGCTCCGCACTATATCCGTGTTGGCGGCCATCTTTTGTCCACTGATCTAAAGTAAATCCATGAACCATTATCAGCGTTAATACACATTTTAAGGTCAGGACTATATATGAAGAATTTCAATTTTCTACTGGTGTTATACGTGGTGTGTTTGAAAAGTAATGAGACTGAACGCGTGGCACGAGAATTGGCAACACTGTAGCCACGCCTCCGACACCAGCCGAATGGATCATTCAGTGCACAGTCAGCTAGTATAGATTCAGTGTACTGTACATGACAGTGGTACTGGTACTGATGTTCAGTGCAAGTTCCAACTCGGCAGCGAGTTGTGTATGTGTCAGTGGTGGGACGCGGTACAAAAGAAAAGGACTGAAATCTCAAGCAGCGTTGCGCGATGAAATTTTGCTTCAAACCTAACGAAAACGCAACAGAAACTTGCGACAAATTAAAACGGATTTACGGAGAGCATGCTCTATTGTGGGCACAGGTTTTAAGTTGGTATAAAGCATTTTTGGATGGCCGTGAGAATGTGGAAGACGAACCTCATTCCGGAAGACCTTGCACGTCAAAAACGGACGAAAATGTGACCAAAGTGAGGGCTGTCGTAAGGTCTGATCGACGTTTAACAGTCGGAATAATCGGCAGTGAGTTGAATTTGAATAACCAAACCGTCGACGACATTTTGACCGAGAAACTGGGCATGTAGAAAATGTGTGCCAAGCTGGTTCCAGACATCCTCATCAACGAACAGAAGGAAAACCGAAGGAATGTGTGCCTGGACCCTCTTGAACGCATCGAAAATGGCGAAATTTTTTTCAGACGTCATAACAAGTGATGAATCGTGGATTTTCGCGTACGATCTTGAAACCAAACGACAAAGTTCGGATTGGCACACGAGCAATTCACCGCGTCCAAAGAAAGCAAGAATGAGCAAATCGAAAATCATATCCATGCTATTTTTTTTTTTCGACAGTCAAGGTGTTGTTCATAAGGAATTCGTGCCTCAAGGATAAACAATTAATAAATAGTACTGTCGTGAGGCCTTTGGATGTTGCGTCACAACAATGCTCCCTGTCACACTGCCATCTCCATCACCGAATTTCTTACCTAAAAGGGCATTCCATTGGTTCCGCAGCCCCTACTTGCCTGATCTGAGTCCTTGTGGCTTCTTCCTTTTCCCGAAACTCAAATTCCACCTCAAAGGTCGTAATTTTGGAACTGTGGACAACATCCAAAAGGTCGTGGCAGAACAGCTGAGGGCACCTCCAAATGAAGACTTCCAGCACTGCTACCTGGAGTGGGAGCTACGTCTCCGGCTGTGTGTGGCTTCCCAAGGGAACTGCTTTGAAGGAAATTATGTTGATTTGCAGTCCAGTTGTTAATAAAAAGCATTTATAGCACCAGTCTCATTACTTTTTAGACGCACCTCGTATCACAAGAAAATTTAATTTATGATGGTGAAATTTTCTCCACAGTGCACACAGCAGTAATACAGAAAATTTACAGCAATCTCGGTGTCATATGATAGTCAACACACAAAACACCACAAACAGCAATACAAACAACAAATTCCAGCAGAATGTCTTATACAGTAGCGTATATGACAATGTCAAGATAATTAAGAATGTACAAGAAGTGAGGTTCCCTATGATATACGCATAATTCAAGTGACAGTTTGACAACATAAAACCGATCTCAATTATTTCACGGAGGTAACATTAATTTTGGACATAATCCCAAGGCACCCTGATGCACCTGTCTCATCTTTGCATAGTTTTTGCAATTATCACAAAGAGCAGCGACATACAACAGCACTGCCGATAAGCCTACGTGTCTTTCGAACTCACAATGTAGTTGTCCTCCTCAAATGTGGCCAGAATGTTGATAGCTGCTGCCACTGTGCTCTTAACAACTTGCACAGACAAGTTACTCTTCATTACATTCTGAGCACAAGGCTTCATGTGTCTCTCAGGTCACTGACAGCAGCAGGCGATACACAGTATGTTTGTCAACTTCATAAAATTTCAATATGTCCCCCCCCCCCCCCCC
>Ga0123354_10015520_pt1 | contig 11900 bp, 10 predicted proteins | sample TergutLab28metaG_2_FD_97872 | JGI IMG/M metagenome (GOLD analysis project Ga0123354, IMG submission 97872) | Labiotermes labralis P4 segment gut microbial communities from Petit-Saut dam, French Guiana - Lab288 P4 | ecosystem: Host-associated > Arthropoda: Insects > Digestive system > Gut ... | reverse complement strand
GATATTCCTGGTTGATACAGCTTAAAAATGCAGACAATTTGTGTACTTTGTAACTTCATAGCTTAAGTAATTTTTGATACCCAGTTTCATGCACACCCACTGTCAGTGTTTAAAATGTGTGTAGCTTAAGTGCCCTGTCAGCAGTGCTCCCGTGTGCTGTGTGTCACATGAGACGTGACCAGTACACTGTCACAACTCATCCCAGGTATCTTCTTCTTCTTCTTCTTTGTCATCATCATCATCATCATGTGTATTCTTATGATGCACCGATACCATGCTTACCTCTAGCATCACTGAACATATTGCTGCAAGCTGTACCAGGTTTCAGGTTCCCACAGCCTGTTTTAGAACTACTCTAATTCCTAGTTTGTTTCTCATTCACAATTCAACTCATTATTTTGTTTCTGTCTTCACTCTTATTTACTCTGACCTATGAATTTAATTTTATCACTCAAGAAATAGCAGTCTGCCTTAACCCGCACGATTTGTCGAACCGAGATTCCCACACTACCAAATAGTTGGGTTACAAACGCACCTTCCGTCAAACTGTCGTGTCCACAAAAAATTGCTTCTCCTTATATTTTTGTAAAAAACATGACATGCTTGGTGTTGGTCCATTAAGGATGTCAACCTTTTTCTGTCTCCTGTAAAATTGTGTGGTGGTAGATCATGACAAATTGCTGTTTCATGAGTGTTATATTATTCTCATACATTTTGTGTTGTTATTTTTATATTTTATTAATATTCCTATTCATTCTTTCAACCCCACTTTCCCTCTACAACCCCTCTCCACCCCCTTTTGTGCCCTCTGTATACTGTTCACTTGTTAGTGTGGTAGTCATAATGTCTGTAACCTTTAAGCAATTCAAATCTCTGTTTTCTTGTCCTTCTGAGAAACAAAATGAAACAAACCGTAACACTCAAGTGGTGAAAATAGAATGTGCTATTAAATAACATATACGTAAAGAACGTACTGCCTTATTTGTAATTCAGTGTTCCCTGTACGAAGTGTGCAGCCACACACACTGTAGTTACTATTCATATTAGGTATAAGATTGTAGGTGCTCACAGTAATGGGGAGTCCTAATATTATTTCAGATGCAGGAAGTCTGGTGAAAAATTATATGTCTGCAGTTCATGACAAGTACCCCTGCCCGGCAGGAGGGGGGTGCTTTACGTAAATGTTACTAAAGGTTCACAGAAAATAGTTTGGACAATTAATATATTAGTTTCTGTGTTAAGTGTATGGTAATTAGCATCACTTGCATGAAGCAATTAAGAGCAGATTATCAGAATTTCTGCTACTGCTTGGTCCAAAATCTTTTTCTTCCTGCTTTATATCTAAAATCATTAACATTAAAGTATGGAGAGCCATAATTTTGGCTGATATTTATGTGGGTGTGAAATGTGGTCTGTAATATTGAGAGAAGAATGCAGGCTGAGGGTGCTGAGGAAGATATTTGCGCTTAAGAGGGGGGAAGTGATAGGAGACTGGAGAAAACTGCGTAATGAGGAACTTCATGATTTGCACTGCTCACTGAATATTATTTGGGCGATTAAATCAAGAATCATGCAATGGGTAGCATATGTGGCACGCACAGGGGAGAACAGAAAAGCATACATGGTTTTGGTAGGGAAAGCTGAATGAAAAACACCACTTGAAAAGACCCAGATGCAAATGGGAGGATAATATTAAAATGTATGTTAAGGAAATAAGATTGGATGCTGTGGATTGGATTAATCTGGCTAGGGTAGGAACTGGTGGCAACTCATGTGAACATGGTAATGAACCGTCAGCTTCTATAAAATGTGGGGAATTTCTTGACTAGCTGGGGAACTGTTAGCTTCTGTTGAGTATTTGATCAACTTTTGAAGTTTCACATTCAAGAATAAGCAACATTTTGCGTGTTCTTTTGCACCGGTGCAGTTACAACAGGATTTGTGCATACTTTTCCTGTCTCTGTCAGTTTGTTCCTACAACTTATTGCTAATGATTTTATATTCATATACTTAAAAACTTCCTGTAAGTGTACTGCAGTTTCTGAGTGCTGTAAACACTTCAGTATTAATATCATCAAAGGAGTGGTAAGAAATCATGCACTGCAGTCTGAACTCTTTATCAGTGCGTTCCAGTCCCAAGACACAGTCTCACCTGCTGTGAAGGAGCTTCAAATCTCGGGAAGATTATTTGCAGAAAATTTAGGAGAATCGTCTGAGCTGAACACATAACAAGAAACACCGTCCTGTGCATGATATGCCAGCCTGGGAACGGCATGCAACATTTACAAGCTGGAAGGATTGGCATTGTGGTAATGTTGTCAACTGGTACAAGGAGATAGCCAATTCAAGTGTCAGCTGGAACACAGCGTATCCTGACCAAAGTTCTTTATGGTTTTCCTCAGTCCCTCAGGTAAATTCCTGATTAATACCTTGCTGACACCACAGTAGTGTCCTTCCTGATCCTCTCCATTTCATAATTCAAGAATTATCCCACCGTTTGATGCTGCGGTCTCAAACGCCGTAAAATAACGCACGGAAAAAGTAGTATGAAAAATATACACAATACTCATGCAAAGTATGTAATAATTCACATGTTTGTCTGTCCTAAAGCAGTATAATTGAGTTCAAACTGGATCAGAATGGTAATTTTGTATACACATTTGTATGTTCATGTGGGTGATAGTGTAAGAAGAGTTGAACTACCCTGAAGATGGAGGCAGCAAACTCATCAGAAGCATAAGTAACTACACACCAATTTACCTGATGTCATGTACCAGAAGACATGACTCTTCTACACCCAACAAGCTTTTGTTGCACAAGTGTCAACCATGACATGAATATTGATTTGTAGAACCTGCACTCAATTTATGTGGAGACATTATAATGAGAGGTTAAGTACTGCTTTTTTTTATTGTAATTTTAACACTGGTGGTGCCAGAGTAAATTATGCAATAAAGCTGTTTACACCGAACATCAGTGGTACTGGCTGGTGCAAAAAAAAAAGAGTAAAATAATGCTTAACAATGTTAATTTTATTGTCAAGTTTAACAATATTATATACAATGTAAAATGTTTCTGATGGACTAAATGGTACCATACTATGAGCACACCAGTCATATGTCTATGTCTGGGAAACAGTAATTTTCACAGTAGTCTGCCAACTAGCAAGTCTGCAAAAATCAGAACCAGCAGTCTGTTCTGTTCTCAACCATTATTACATTTTGTCTCCATATACTTTGACTTGACAAACTTCATTTCTGGGATGTCCTGATGGGTGAGTATGACCTTGCCTTTCATGTACGGTTGAAGCGGTTCTGGTATCGCAACCGTCCCATCAGCATTCTGGTGTGTTTCTAACAGAGCAATCAGCATCCTGGGAACTGCACAGGCAGTTCCATTCAGTGTGTGTGCATGTAACAGTGGGCCAGGTCCTCTTTGCCGGTACTTGATGTTGAGACGGCGGGACTGGTAGTCGGTGCAGTCACTGCAACTGGACACCTTCAGGGAACATGAAAGAATGGAAACAGGAATTCTTGAATAATTGTATTCATGAAAGTCATACTGACTGCAGTCACAAGATACACACACCTGGATGTAAAGTTCTTACCTCACCAAACATTTGTCTTCCTGGCATCCAAGCTTCTATGTCATACTTTCGGTATGCAGGTGCCCCTAGTTCATGTGCAGGCATGTCTAGGGTTTGGAGGTGAAGTCCCAGTGATGCAAACATCTGTTCCTGCAGTTCCCTCAGTTCCTCCAGCATTCCTGCTGATCCGTCACGCTCTGTCACTGCAAACATCTCCACTTTTGTGAACTGGTGGACTCTGCAAAACAATGCATGGACTTTGATGCCTTTTTGCTGTTTGCACAGGGAATGTGAATTTAGCTTATGTTAAGGACTTCATATGCAGTCATTCATGCACCTTAATTTTTCATCTCCAAGACCACACAACAGATGATCAAGTAAGGCACTGAGGATCTACATTAAAAACTACTGACATTTGCTAGCATATAGGCTAGAAGTGCACTGCATCTTCATTAGGTGACATTTCAGACCATTCCACTTTCCACCTGCAGCATGATGTTTGAATATCTTCTGTGGAACTCTACACACAGGTGTCAGGTGGTGATGGGGCAGGGTCTGTGATTGAATAGTGGCCTAACCTAGACAAGAGTCAGTAAGAGGTTGACTCTAGAAGTACAAAGAGCTACTGAACTATCATTAGATAACTATCCATATGTTGCAGAGCATGTAATGTTTTGGGTATAATATTGTTTCAAAGCTTTATCTGAAGATGAAATCCAAATAAATATACAGAAAACACTGAGTAATTTTAAGGGAATGTTTATTTATTTAAATGACATTTTGTCAAGTGCCAAAGTGATGTACCTGGGCTGGTATAGGATTGTCATCAGAGTGGGGGCTAAGGATTGGGCAACAGAGGAACTGGGAATCAATTCTGAGTGGAAGTGAGATATTCCTGTCCTTTGAAACATCAAAATCAGTTCCATGGCACACACAGCCTCTTATTCAGTGGCTACCTGCGTTAAAGAGGTAAAAGTGGTCAGAGAATTAAGCTGACAACACATCTATCTAGTGTTAAAATTAAGACTGTGTTGTGCTGTACTTTCATTCCCCCATTATACCTTCATGAGATGCAAAGGGACAACTTCAGATGGATAAGGAAGGACATTATTTAAAGCACTGCAGCAAATTTTGTCTCTGTATATAACCAACAGCGTTATGTAAAAGCCCATGTAATTGCAAGTCTGAGGCCAGATTCAAACCCATGCTATCAGCACAGAGAAAGGTGATAAGGGAGAAACTCTGGGAAGGCATGTCATTTTATATGTGGTTTGTGTATTCAGAAATGTGAAGGACTTGCACCTGTAAATGCCTCTCTCCTCTGTCATTCGAGAAGTTTCAGCCCTGTAGCATCTGCTGACTGCAGCAAGCCTCAGAGGTAGTTCTGTTACACGTAACTCCCGATTCATGAGATAGCCAGCTAGAGACATCTCCGCTGTCCCAGACAGACAGTGGTCTCCCTTGTACAACTTCTCATCTAGCTTGTAAACCTACAGATGAAACATTGAAACCCTGATGACTTGGATGACACGTGTTTCCTTAATGAGCTGAAAATATGGCAAAGTTAATATACTTTGGAACGATATTAACAAATTAAAATCGTAAGGTGAAGAAATGCAGGGCAGAAAAAATTCATTAAGTATTTGCCATGACTGTTTCAGAATTTTTATCCTCCCATTTGCCATCTAAAATAAAAATACACAAGACTACAACTGCACCCTTTGTTTTTGATGGGTGTCAAACTCTGTCTCTTCTATTATGGGAGGAACATGGAATAAGTGTTGAACAGGGTGCTGAGGGAGATATTTGGGCCTAAGAAGGGAGGCTGAAGGAAACTGCATGAGGACGAGCTTCAAGATCCGTACTCCTGAACAGACGGTATTTGGGTGAATTTGGCGTTCAGGTGACCATGCATTGTCATTAATTCTTATAATAAAACCAACTAGATGCACTAATTTCTCAAATTTATTCATGGAATAAAACTGTACATGTTTTGGGTAGTTCCTCTGTCCAACATCAGGAGTTCTTCATTGTACACACAGAGGAACTGTCCGAGTATTATTTCAAGAATAAATTTGAGAAATTAGTGAATCTAGTTGGTTTTATTATAAGAAGTATTTGAGAGATCAAATCAGGAAGGAAGAGAGGGGTAGGGCATGACACATGGGGGGGGGGGATAATGGATGCATATAGGGTCTTGTTGGGAAAACTGACAGAAAAAGACAGCTTTGAAGAGCAGACTTCAATAGGGGGATAATATTAAAATTAATTTTATGAAATACAATGAGAGGGCATGGGCTGGATTCATCTGTGTTGGGACAGGGACAAGTAGAGGCTCTTGTGATCTTCATAATGAACCTTTAGATTCCACACAATGTAGAAATTTCTTGCCTGGCTCTGGAACTATTAGCTTCCCAGGAATGACCTTGCTCCATTCAGCTAATTCATTGTACTTTTTTACAGTCCATAAGGGGCCTAATGGCTTATGTGAATAGTGATAACACAGAGTTCGACGTTACATACTTTTCAATTAAACAATTCAATGCAAACTCCTCAAGAAAACCTCCCACCGTAGGTTCTACAGACGACAACAGAGGTTAGTCATTTGACAGAAAGAATGTTCACTCTATGAGAATTAAAGTCCTCAGTACTTGTATCATCGACTCATTTATGACTTCTGTTTTTGAGCATAACAGTGGGAGTTACATGATTTTGTACAGAAAACATCAAGCTTATAATTACAACCTTCTAAAATGTGACATCTTATAGTTTTGTAGAAAGGTACCAACACTGAGATCTTGTACTTGGTAGACAGGTACCAACATTTCAGAGCACCTAAGAGGTGACCAAGGATGCAAATAGTAGGTTTCTCTACAGTACATCACATCCCAGAACAATGTGATCTTAATCACCACTATGAGAACCTTACACCTCAGTCTGTCACTTACAGAAGCTCACTTATGCATGGTGCCACCAGCCTGCAAGGGAACAGTGCATAGGTCACCTTATTCTGCAAAGGCATAACCTTATAGATCTGTCTCTCACCAACAAACAAATTATCACTTGGCTACCATAGCTGTTTATTACCTAGATATATTACAAATACTTTTAAACTACCAATTCTGTAAGATTAGAAAAACCAGAAAGATTTGAAAGAAATGTAAAAAATGTTATGGAACAGAATTGTGGTATTTGCTTTGAGATACTGAGAAAACTAAAAGAATCCTCAGGACAGCCAGTCCTCAAGTGGGTTTGAAGCTATCACCTGCTGAAAGTGAGGCAAAATCTGTCCTATATACCTGTGTCCTGTCTCCCTTTGTGCTCATTCCACAGCTTTCAATTATATGTGCTGGTAAAATATCAGGAACAGAAATGAAGTGGAACTTCCTTTCCAAAAGCATCTTCATTGTAAACCACACAAGGGCCTGTTCCATTTCTGCCAAATCACCCATTAAGTAATAACTTTTATGACCTGAGAGATTGGAAAGATTATCAGTTCTTATTAGGTGCAGCATTTTAGTAATGTCACTGAATTCTCTTGGTTGAAAAGCAAATTTCCTTTTATTGCCTATGACTTTAACTACTTTAGGATTATCACCATAAGCTGTTACTAAGGGGCATGTTTTATTTGGTATCAGTTTCAATTCTTCTTTCAATTCGTTTACTAAATTCACTTTATTTTCTTCACTGAGACCACCATTCTTTAATTTATTGTGCAAATCGTGTACTCGACCTATGTTCCCAATGCCTTTCCTTTGTTTAATATTTTCTTCTATTTCTGATTTATATTTGTCGTTGCACAAATAGTCAAAATCCAGTTCTGGATCTGGCATTTCCCTAGTCCTTAGGACACTATATAGAGATTTTAGGAATTTATATTTGTACACCCTTTTCGCACAACATAAACTTTGGAAGGTTATGTTCAAAACCCTCATTAGTCTTTTTTCAATTGTTAAATAAATACAATGGAAATTCTTAAATGGTCGTAAGTTTCAGTGATACACTAACAGTGCCCTTTCTGTTTTGTGACAAAAATCAGCTCATTTCAAACAAATGTGCAGATTTATATCTTTTGTAACCACGAAACAACAAATTCTAAAGTCGCACTTAGTACGAAACACGGATCATAATAGGTATCCCGCGCAAGTTGGCCAGAGATGATCCGTATTGGCAAGTGGGAAGTCCGTCTAAGACAAAATATCGAAAAAAAAAAAAAAGGGTGGGGGGAGCGAATACGGTTATCCGTGGTTGTTGTCATTGATGGAGCACATCTGTGGTCGTTCAAGACGCGGTAAAATGGTGTGCGTAAGGGGTTTTAATATTGTGTGCTTGTTGTTATTGGTATGATGCTAGAGTACGCACACGTGAATGTAGATTAGAGGTTCTGTTAATCTTTTATAGGGTATGTATTGTTTGTTACGTACTAAGCGTTTTGCATTAGTAGGAAGAGAATTACTCTACATGTCGTATGTCTCAAAGATAAAAACAGGTTAGGTTACATGTTTGTGTTAATTCGTCAGTTCCAGATAGTATTGTACATATATCACCTATGGACACGATGCGTTCCCAAGTAGATACATTGGACATGGCTGGAAAAATGTTGGAAAAATTCCTGGTCATAGACAGCAGTTTTCCAACGCTTGTGGATGTCACCCAGATTGCACCACAAGGTATGTTCAAATCAACAAGCCTTGCGAACTGCCTCCTGTATTGCAGGTGAGACTCCATTTCACTGCTTTCTTTCAAACAGTTTTGTTGCGACTAAAAGTTATCATTATTTTAAAGGCTTGCTACTGACTGCACCTGCTTCAGCTGGCTAACCAACAGAACATGTAATTTATGCCAAAATCATTGTCACAGACAATTGTATGGATTGTGTGAGAGTTGAGGTTTCAACAGAATTAATGGCTAGGATTCATTGTTATACTGAGTAGCAGGGTTATTGATTCCTCACATGGCAAAGAACACACTGCCTTCATCTTCAAGAATTATTTAATTTTAATTTAATTTCATTTATTCAACATTCTGTAGATCCTTCACCAGGTTTCACCTTCTGATATAGAACATGTCACTCACAAAGAGATCATATTAAGAAGTAGTAATAGTTCAGTGCATTATGGAGCCATTCAAGAAGAAAGAAACATCTTGCAAATAATATTATCAAGTCATAGTTCCATAAATTCATACACTATTTGTAGATTAAATTATTAAAGCACTGCAATAAAATACAGGCAATAAAAACAAAGTAAAATCAAATGCCTGTGATATGAAATTAAGGATACTATCAATAATACAAGCTCAGGGTTAATCTTAATTGATTCGTCAGTCACCCTGAAAGCCCTAGAAGACTTGATGGCTTTTTAAGATAAAGTCAATACATTTCTTTATAATACTTGGCAACAAGAACCCTGCTATGCAGTGTAACAATCCTGAAGACGTGACTCCTTTACTTCCTTGAATACTCCATGTGTATGGTGTACAGTCAATATTTGACTCTTAAATGTGGTGTGCTTGTGTCTTGTGTTCAGCTGTGCGGTTTTAAGGTGCTGCTGCAATGTTGAGCGGTGACTGTTACCCAAGTCGGTGCAATGCCTGATGATACTGAAGTGCATTTCTTTGTAACCAACCAGTTTCAACTAAACATGTGACCTCTGTATATTATCCAAGTTTCATCTTCACTCTTTATAAAACCAGTGGTAACTATATGTTCCACCATCTTTAATGCTAAATGAACTCTGCATTTGTGCACATAGTTCACTTTTGTGTTTCATGTAATTTCCAGAAGAAACAAACTGTTCCCTCAAGTGCATTAACCAGTTGGCCTTGGTAGTGGAGGTGCAGTGTTTTTACTCTTAGGTAGGAAGTGTGTTGTCACGGTTATTTTGCTGAACTTAATTTGCTCCTAGGTTGACAATTTGGGCAGATACGTACAATTAAAAGCCCAATAGAGGAAAATAGTTCAGTAACGCAAGTGATTTGGCTCTCTGCTGTTATTGTACCTGTCTGCTGTCTGAATTCATTCAAGACACAGTCATTCCTGTATTTAACAAACCAACTTGAGTTACTGTTTTCGGTATATCATCTTCAGCCTCAAAGGGATATGTGAATGAATGCAAGCAATAAATCTGTTTTGCAGGAATTGCAACAGTTAGTGGTCTGAGTGACATGGACTACCCGAGTGCGAATGGCTTGGTGACTGGCCTGTCTAATGTGAAGCACGTCACCACTGCCAACAAGGTGCCTCTGCCCCCAGAAGTGATGGAAAACTTCGGTCGTATCCTTTTCTGTAGCATAGTGTTTTCGTGATTACCCTGAGCTCTTCCTTCCTCCCTTACTGGCCCTGTCAGGGTGGACAGTAGTTGAAGCTGCTAAGTTCAGGCATTTTCTCGGGGCACAGTGATAAAGTTTAATCAAAATTCTAAGCAGTGACAAATGTTTTTGAGGACAAATTAACAGGTGACACAACAAAACCGTCTGATGTTTAATATTTCATTCCCCCCCCCAGTTCAAATGATCGTATGACACCACATGCTTTTGTAGAATTCTTTCATCTTCTGAGATGTGTAAATATATGTGAGTGAATACTAGTGCAGGTTTTACATTTGTAAATACACGAAATTTGGGGTACGCACTGGTGCAGTTGGTTGAGCCACAGCACTGTAAGCCAGAATGTTGTGGGTTCAATTCCCGATGGGGTCGTTTGGATTTTTCGTCTGTTTAATCCTTTTTGCCACACTGTGGGCCTGGTGTTGACGGCCTTTAACAGAAATGAGTACCGGGGATAACTTCTGGGGAGGGGGTAAAGGGGTCCAGTGCATAGGGCTTACAACCTTATCACTTTCGTGTGCTGATTTTCTAGAAATTCTGGGAGCCTCAACCTCCTGGAGCCATAAAGGCCTGTCCAGGCCTGTAATAGGGTTGCTTTACCTTCAAATACACTATATATATATACATATATATATATAATAATAATGCACAAACTGATATGTATATTATTTTAAACATTTTCATTTGTCAGCTCCTGAAGCTGTGAGTACATGAATTAATTAATAATTTAAAATATTCACCTTCTAATTACTACTTTAATTCTGATGCTGTCCGTTATATTGTAGCTGGAATAGCTCAGTTGATATAGTGACTAAGCTGTGGGCTAATTGATCCTGGTTTTGATTCTCAGCACAGACAAGACATTTCTCTCTTCTGTAAAATGTTTAACCTGGCCCTGGGGCCCACCCATTTTCTTCTTAAATGGGTAGTGGTGGTTATGTACGTAGGGCAGTGGTTGTTGGGAACCGAAGCTGACCACTTGCCTCCATATGACTCTGAGGTTAAGAAAGAGTGGAGCTATACCTCTACTCCCACCCACATACCTTAATGATATGCACAAGGAAAACTGTACTTTTACTTTACCATTATATTGCGATTTTTCCCAGTAGGTTTATATTTATATAGTTCTTTAGTTCAAATAGTTTTGAAGCAAGTATATCATTTTGTGGTATACACAAATATTAATTTTTAATAGCTCTTATATTCAGAATCATGAAGGTGGCAGAACTGTGCCAAAACATATAGCCTGAGGTGACGGTAGACGTGCACACCACGAAGGCATATGGGGGCGCTGACATGTAGCTCCACTCATTCTTGACCTTGGGACAAGATAAAGGTGAGTGGTTAGCTGCATGCCTTACCCACTTTACTTCCAAGGAAAACGGTACCTGTGGAATATGAGGGTGGGAAGGCCCAGGATCCGGTCTCTGCTCTTTGGAAACAATATCAATGTCTTGTCTCTGCTTCGATATCCAGCATATAGCCTTTTGTCCCAACTGAATTATAATATTGCAGTTGAATGGGTCTCACTCACATATGGTTGTATGAGATGGTTTTGTTCTTTTTAAGAAGCCGACAGTTGTTCAAACAGTCATGTTAGTTACAGCCTTGTATGAGCAAGGTCGGTCAGCATGTTCACAAGGTCATATCTTTTGAGCCAGATGAATCCACACCCTCATATGCTGTTATCCTATGGCCCATCTCCATATGCTGTTATCATATGGCCCATCTCCATATGCTGTTATCATATGGCCCATCTCCATATGCTGTTATCATATGGCCCATCTCCATATGCTGTTATCCTATGGCCCATCTCCATATGCTGTTATCATATGGCCCATCTCCATATTCTCTTTACAACAAATAGTTTATGACACAGTTCAAAGATTTAGTCTTGTGAGATGATGTGCTTGTGAGATGATGTGCTTGTGAGATGATGTGCTTGTGAGATGATGTACTTGTGAGATGATGTGCTTGTGAGATGATG
>Ga0123354_10015519_pt1 | contig 11900 bp, 5 predicted proteins | sample TergutLab28metaG_2_FD_97872 | JGI IMG/M metagenome (GOLD analysis project Ga0123354, IMG submission 97872) | Labiotermes labralis P4 segment gut microbial communities from Petit-Saut dam, French Guiana - Lab288 P4 | ecosystem: Host-associated > Arthropoda: Insects > Digestive system > Gut ... | reverse complement strand
TAGGAGAAAATTATTTTTTTTTGTTTTTTTTTTTTTTTTTTTTTTTTTTTTTATTTATAAACAAAAAAAAAAAATTTTTTTTAAAAAAAAGTATTATTAAGGGGGGGGGGGGGGGGTGGGGGGGGGGGGGGGGGGGCAGTGAAGGGGGAAATGAGGAATGGAATGTGTAGCCAATACTATTCACAGTACCTTGGAACATGGCACATCCAGCATTACTACTGCTGATGCACACACCTCAGCTGCCAGTATGTGACTGAACTGATGCCCCCGCCGATTTAAATGGACTCGTCCCTTTCGCCTAAAGACAAAATCTGGTTTCTGCACATGTGCCATCACATTTCAAATGCAGTCTAAGAACAGTACATGGGGAAAATCTGCCTATGGAGGTGAATTTCCCCAAAACATAACTCCAATGCCATGTTTAAATTCCATGACCTTAGAAAAATAACACAAAAAGTTACAGCAGTCTCTGGCTGCCTTACAGGAGGGGGGGGGGCAAAAGAAAGATAACATCCACACAACATTTTCACACATTTATAATCTCTTACCGTGTTCAATTTCACACATTCTTCTGGTCCTGTTTGGATTGATTCACAACCTTCTACAACACCTTCATGCTGCGATGTAATGTCATCCACACTTGCTACTCACCCAGATGACCGTACTGTTCTACACAAGTAGTCTGCCAGTGTGTTTATGAAATGAAATACACAGATGCACAATTAACACTGCTACAGCAGAGGTGCCAACTGGTTTCAGTCATACATGCCTCATAAATGTCCAGATGAACCCCAATGGCATGATCATCATAAATGCTCTACCAGTTAAAACGTTACACGGCTCTCTGAACACTGATGGATAGACAGGTCAGAACCTACAGTGCTTTACTACTTTACAAAGCTGAGTTACATGCAGTAAATTACAGCATGAAGTACCTTCGTGGAGAAGTCTTATTTTGGACCCTCTTCATTATGAAAGGTATGGCCACATGAAGCACAGTTCTTCCTGGGAAGAAACAGCCATGTAAAAATCAGACACTTCATATCATATATATCACATATAGCAGTCTTATACAATAATCAACTTAAAGATTCAGGAACTAATTCATCAGAATGCCATGTGATCCTATTTCGGAAGATGTAATTGATGAAATGGAATGACCAGAATTCAGTCTTTCAACACACGATTTTGATTTGAGAATCTAAGAGATGTACAATTCAACCAACCATGCCAATAGGCACCAATGCCCTTTTCTCCATGTTGGACCATAAGTCTCACAATTCACTTTCATTATACTAAAAGACTGCATGCTATTATAAGACTTGGAAAGGAACTAGGCACCACTACTCCCGTGAAAAATAGTTTTCAGTCACAGCCAACCCAATGTCTGGAACTGTGTAGTTGGTTTGATGAAATAAGGTTGCTCCAGTGTACAGTGTTCTCACTTTTATAGCTCTAAATGGTTAAGAAATGGTCAAGCAGGTAACACACCTACTTTGTACTGTGAAAGCTATGTGTCAAAACCTTTGTAGACTGACGATCAAGACAAATGTTTCTATTTCTTCCGCAGTGCCCCATTGCAAATACCAAGACAGTACCTCAAATCAGGCCTTAAGCATACTTCACTGCCAAAAAAAGATGACAAAGGCAATGTACATACAGACATAACATTGATGTGCATTTGCCTAACAACTCTTGGTGTGCAAAAGCAAGAGTTATTAAATATTCGAGTTTATGTCTGTAGTCTTAGTTGCCCAATATATTATGTGTGGCCTGTCTGGCTCAACCATATTTTTCCACATTACCTCATTAATGGCACGATTTTTGGAAAAAAGTTATTGAACATAAAATGTATTTCAATTTTCTCAACAAGTTTTTCCGACACATTTCTCATTCTAAGAATTCAGCATGGTATTATCATGCATGAACTAACGTCTTCATGCAAAGCACCCATCATACTTGTCTGATTTTACATATTTTCTCGACACATTTTTTAAAAATACTCAAATATCAAATTTCATGAAAATCTCTCATGCAGATGGACAAACATGACACAGCCAATAAGTGTTTTTTGAAATGGTGCAAACCTGCTTAAAAATGCCTATGACCTTTCTACACCTCAAACTATTACTCTGGAATCCCTTCTTAAGTTCTCCCATATATCAGGAAATTTTCAGCAGGCATTATTGAACTGTACGCAAACATTCCCTTTTCTGAATTTTAGGAGAAAGAAGTTCCATTCCAAGTTAGCAAATAAACACCTGCACCAATGGACTGCCACAAACTTCAAGTCAAATACAATCAGACTTCCAGAAGAAGTACTCACAAAAATGTTAAAAATAGTGCTCAGTTTGAACTTTATGTCCCAACCATGTGGAAACATAACATATTTTTGTATACTCCTTATTTAATATAATTCAATGACTCTTCTGGATTCTACTGACATACAGTGCTCCCGAAATACAAAAAATCTACTGCTGTACACAGAAATTATGGACATCATTTTGAAAACGGATTCTTCCCTACTTAATTTTTCAGGTACAATCAATTTTATTTTGAAATGTGACCGATAAAAAATAAATAGTAAGGGCAAAAGTTTTTATTTGAAAGTTGCCAACTCCCTTACAAATTAGTTTTGACATCACAACAAAATGTTCTTCAAGTACACTCTTTATGCTTCCTCACAGTATACTGTGAATCTCATTACAAAGAGTTGTACATGCTTCAAAATTCAAGTGTGACTTCTGCATTTTGTTCATTAATTTGCAACATTCAGGGGAAGAGGCCAAAAAGAAACAATGTATGTTGCTCCATTTGTATGTTTATTCGCTGCAATATTATTTTACACTCATTTTGAATTTATACAAGAAAAACTTCACAAACTTTTATTACAAGAATTACAACCCAAATACAGCACAACCTCCATAATGGGAACTTCAGGGATATTTGATTGTTTTGACTTTACATTACATAAGTGTTGTTTTTGGTTCCCACAACACATGACATACCTCAATGGCACCAAGGTTCCCTTGTTACAAACGTCTAACACTTTACCATGTGTGGTTTACAAACACATACACTTCATCTGAAACAATGCTGAATCCACAGCGGGCAATTCCATTCCTGTTAATGAAATCCACCCCTTTCTTGTTTGAAGGTAACTGTTAACTTTAAATAGGTCATTATCTACTACACAGTGTACCTCTAAACTATTTCCCAAGCACACAAAAATACAAATCCTGCTTGCTTAACCCTGCTCTGGTACCATGGGGTCTATGTGACCCCAGTCCTCTTTGACTCACTTTTTTTTTTAAACTGTCACGAATACTGACATCGCCTTTTACGTATTTTTTCGTAAGGCCTTCCTAACAATGTCACACACATTCGCTAGGTTTTGTGTCTTTCCATTTATTTTTTATTTATGTTTATTTCCGCATGGGGACAAATGGACCCCATAGTACCTTCCATGTAATATAGATAATTGTCTGCAAAATGCAGAAAACGCAGTATGTGTAAAAATCTGTCACGTCTCATGTTCTCGCCATAAAAATAGTCTACCATTTAGAGTTATAAAGAAAGCTAGAACGTATTAGTCAGCTGGGAAAAAATTTCGCAGTTGCTCTGCGTAAGACATACAGATCATGGTATTGTGAGGGGTTTAGGGGGTAAAGGGGGATCATTCTAGGTACACAGAGGAGAACACTGACCTTCAAGGGTCTTGCAGCATAAGAAACCTATGCAGTGACATCGTATAGGAGTGAACAAAATTCCTCCCACCATCGACTCACTGTTTGCGACGTCTTTACAAGTCGTTCGGTCTCATTGCACGACGTGTTTAGAAAGCGTTCGGTGGCAAAGGGATCATGGCAAGATGACAGGGATTGTCGTGTAACGACGTTCTGGCGTGTTTAGATGTGTTAAGTAACGTTGATAGTGAACATGAGGTCGATAATGAAGATAGTTTGAGCTGGGATGAAAGCGACCCCGAGTACAAAGAAGTGTCAGATTCCTACAGTGAAATAAGAGCAAGTGAATCAGATTCGGAAGAGAAGCAAGATCTTGACAGTTGTGAAATTCTGGGAAAGATGGATATGTGTAGTCGCAGAAGCCAAAAGCTGTCAGAAGAACATCAATACGCAATATTTTCAAAGAGAAACCAGGACCGAAAGGGAATGGATGTCAAGCAGACACACCCTTGAAATCATTTAAGTTATTTTTCGATGACGCCGTGATAACAGAGATTGTGACATGGACTAACCAGAAGATTGAGAATGTGAAAACCACTTACACAAGCAAACCTGGATTTCTGTACAATACAAGCGTGACAGAAATTCGCGCACTAATAGGCATCCTTCTGTTCCTGGGCGCCACAAAGAGCTCCAAAGAAAGTACTGCAAGCATTTGGGCAAAAGATGGTACTGGCAAGCCAATTTGCATAGCAGCGATGAGTCAGAAGTGTTTTTTGTTTCTTGTGTACTCCTTACGCTTTGATGATTCAAGCACAAGGGCCCAGCAAAGAGCCGATGACAAGTTGGCACGTATTCGCAACATATACGACAAATTTGTCATAACTTGTGAAGCAAACTACACTCCAGGAATTGGTTGCACAGTTGATGAATCTCTCCATGAATTCAGAGGAATGTGTAGTTTCAAGCAATACATACCAAATAAACTGAGTAAATACAGCACCAAGGTATATGTTCTGGCTGATAGCAAACCCTTCTACTTGGTTTATTCCAAAATTTACATGGGAGCTGGCACTCATGCGCCAGGATTGCCAGTCCCAACCCAAGCTGTTCTGAATTTGGTTCCATTAGTTTCGGGAACAAACAGAAACATTACCACTGACAATTATTACACCTCAATTCCTCTGGCCATGGAGCTGAAATCCCGAAAGCTCACTTTGGTTGGTATGATGAATAAGAACAAAGCGTGCATTCCACCCAGCTTTTTGGAGAAAGCAGATGAAGGAACAGTGCAATACACATTTGACCATGCAAACAATTGCACTCTGTTGTCTGTTGCTCCAAAGAAAAACAAGAAGGTCATCTTCCTGTCCACTATGCATTCCGAAAAAAAGAGAGAAGAGGATACTGGAAAAGAAGAAATAAACGTATTTTACAACCAGGAAAAAGTTGGTGTGGGCAGTCATGATCAAATGTGCAGCTTGTACACCACGGCAAGAAAAACAAACTGCTGGCCAATGAGGCTCTTTTATGGAATAATTTACAGCGGTGCCTCGAACGCATTTGTTAGTTTTAGTGAAAATGTGCCCAACTTTGGAGAACATAAGAAAGAGAAGCGACAAAAATTCTTAGGAACTGGTCCTTGCTTTGATCATTCCACATGCACATCAGAGATTCGAAGTGCAGCAAACACCGCAAGATGTGAAACAGGTCATTCGCAGTTGCGGCATTTTACCGGCACCCTCACCAGCTCCAAGCACCACCCAGCGTCATTCAGCACAGCGCAATAGATGCTACATTTATCCCAGATCAAAGGACAAGAAAACCAAATTCATCTGTAATGAGTGCAATAACTTTGTGTGTGAAGAGCACTGCAAATGGTTGTGCAACCAATGCCAGGAGTAAAAGTTAGACTTACAGATAATGATACTACATGTAAAATAATCAGAAAATCACACATGAAGTGTTGTGGAATATTGTATGCATTTTGTAATACATTTTCTGTATATTTCTCTATCTGCTTGTACATATTCGAAAGTTCCTAAGACAAAGTTGTGCCTATTTGTCGATATTTGAGCACAAACCTGTGTTGTGAAATATTATTTGGGGGAAAAAAACATTGTAACAAACCGTATTTATATTCTGTTTTTTTACAATGGGGTCATATTGACCCCATGACACTGTTAATGTAACTTTTTTCATGGTACCAGAGCAGGGTTAAGGAAGCCAGCCCAGACATTCTTCCATTTTACCACTGCCAGTACATTAGAAGAGTGTCCATGCAAGTCTTACAAGTCATGCACAGTAGATACATCCTGCATGAGCAATTCATTCTGTTGAACAAAGTGTTCTACATGCAATACTTGGGGAAAATGTCACCCAATAATCTGCAAAAATACTGCACGTCAACAGGGCCATGTTACAAGACAAGGTACAAGAGACTGCCAGACTTGAAGTCAAAGTCTGGTGTGAACCAAGTGCAAACAAGATCATAAGGGTTATGTTTTTGAAAGAAATTTCCACTAGTATATGTAGGTAATTCTATCACCACTCTTAATAGAATTAGGAGAAAGTGAAAAAAAAACTTGCAGCTACTTGATGCAGGAGAGAGCCACAGTCCATACAGCAAACTTCCCAAAAACTGCCCTTGAAGAGTTACTGCAGATTGTAGACCCCTAGATCTCCAGATTTGAATCCGTGAGACTATTATTTGTGTGGGACAATGAAAGACAGAGTTTATGTGAATAATCTATATTTGTTACAAGAGCTAAAAGACAACATTCATACAAAAACAGTCAATATTCCAACATAAAGAGCTCCACTGAGTGTCAAGAAATATTTTCTACAGATGTGAGGCCAACTCAGAAATTGGAGGTTGGCATCTTTGAGACTCTCCCATGAAATATGGTCAAGTTAAAATGCAGTGGGAAAAGGAACTCTGAACATTCCAGGTGATTGTTGGCTTCCTACGTGGGCAGTTGCCAGCAACAGGTTCCATGCTCAGGGAAATGGTTTGTGGTACACAGTGCATTTTGCTTCATTATTCACAAGATAATGTTTGTACTCAATCCTAAATGTTACCAGCACCTAAATAACAGGCGCACATCCTTCTGACAACATTTATGTGCCTCATACTGTGTTTATTGTTAACACATTCAGTATGACATCCACCTCCCAATGAAAAGAATGATCAGTAAGTAGTACTAATATGTACAGACTTAATACCATACTTCATTCTTTGTTTATTTAACGATATTTTCTCAGCTACAATGAGTAGGTACTGCTAAACGGCAGGATGATTTGTACAGGATGAATCAGAAAGATTGTGGAAGGACATGTTCATGGCCTACTTTAAAGTGTTATTCCAGCATTTGCCTAGAGGAGCTGAAAAAAGGCCATATCTCCAGGTTCAGCTTTGAATTCTAGCCCCCTTGAATATAAAGCAGAAATGCTAACCATTGGATTATGACACTCTGCTTCTTGGCATGTTCAGTATCAATTTTAAAAACAGGTGACAACTCAGTGATATATTTTATTTAATATTTGTGCAAAGTAAACACTACTTACATATGACCTTATGACAGTAAGTTCTCACTAGCTACACCATTTTTACTCGTTGGCATGAATCATTCAACGTGCCAATTCTCGTTTTTAGGAAGTTTGATATGCAAATTCCAAACACTTTCTCAAAGGAGGTTTGGAGTGTCTATATCACTACGGCCCTGTAATTACATGGAGGGCAATACACAAAGGTACTGCAAACATGCCAGTGTCTTTGTTTAGGCAGTCTTATATACTACAAGACACTTCACAGTATCAACAGGTTTGGAAAACATTATACAACTTTTGCAAAATTAAGCAGTTACAATGATAAAACAATCTCACTGAGGAAACATTGGGCAAGGTTGCAACAAATGTCACCAGTGTCAACATTAAAACTAGTTCAATTGCTGAAACTGTAGGAAGAGCAAAACAATAATTTCCTAACCTTAATTACCATGATGCAAATTATAGTCAAAATGCATCCTTCACTGTCATGGTATTCAGGATTGGCTCAAAGTTACTGCAATTTCCTCCCTCCAACAATCAACCTCATCTCCTAACTGTACACACAAGTTTCTGAACTGCAATAACTGAGTTTATCGGTTTTGCAAAGTCACTGCCAAAGTACATTATGCCTGTATCCTAAGATTTTTAATTACAAATTGTGCCACCTTCCGTGACTGCCTAGTTTGTAAGTGGGTTAAACCAGCCCAGTGTGTGCTAGACATCTTAAAAGTCTTCTGAATCCACAACATGATACTAAGAGTTCATACATTTGTAAAAAAGTTTAATACATAACTGTATCTGTAATGCACCAGACAGAGCCATTTGCAATAGGATTTTCCTTCAGTGTGTTCACATTATGACATTCAAAGATGTATGAAATATAATTTGGCAGACATATACCAATGTTACAGAGGCACCTGCTGCTTCCGCATTCTGCGTAAAAGACAATATTGGAAGCCATCTAACACATCACATAACGTCGTTTACCAGAAGACTGTGAAATACCCACCACCAATCAAAAATTCAAATACTTTTACATATTCCATCTGCAAACACTAACTTTTTAGTTGCCTGGATGCTTGAAAATTTTTCTAACCCTGCACTACTGGAATGAAAATATAAATTTAAAATCATAAACAATGGTAGCCACCAACAGTCACCTTTCCAGCAAAATACCGTAAGATTTGTAATGCAGAGAAGCAATGGTGTACTTTTGTAATGATCAGATCTCACGCAACAAATCTGGTTCATGAGATGTATAAAAATATATCTACTGAACAAGCACTCCTTTATTATGGTGATTAATGGCACGAAAGTGTCAAGAGAAGCAATATTTTGGCCACAATGTATATTTTTAAACTGGTACTTTCAGTAGAATAGATCAGACAAGTCAAAAGATAAAGACTGCTATTCGGAAAGACGTGCACATCTGATTCATTTGTCATGACAGATCCAAAAATTATATTAAATTATTAATTAGAATACTAACTCCTCACCCCAAATTTACCCACTGCCTGTTCCAGAATGACAGTTGCCTGACATAAGGTACCCACCTGAGACAAGTACTTGGGATGCCAATACTACAGAAAAGTAACAGAAATGGGCTTCAAGTATAGTGAGACTAATATCCTAGTTGAAAATGAAACCCAAAGTAAAATTGCAGTAGGTTAAATCAGTACCACACTGCATTATATGTGTGTAACGTTGCTGCTTTGGGTTCAGCTGCAGTCAAACCTGAAACCTGATATTACATATCAGTCACAAGCAAAAGAATTCTAAGGTCAAGAAACACTGTATTATTAAATCTGCTAATAAATAACAAAAATCAACACATCAGTCTTTCACATTCTGGCACACAAATGGAAGCAACAAATACCAGTGACCAGAAAATACAATTTCTTTGACTTAAATCATTTGAAAAAATCAGTTGTGTTACTTATACCTGGAATAAGCATAAACATTCACATTTCATGAAAACATAGTTCAGAAAGGGTGTCCCTTATAATCAATAGCAACTGCCATTATTTATTCCAGTTCTAATCCATGAAGATAGTGGTTTCAAGCAAAATGATATAAAACAAAACCACTAATGAATTTTAATTTGATGTGGATAAACTATCTATACTACAAATGATCTTTTTTACTTAGACTTTTCTGTCTTTCCTTTTACCCTATCCCTCACTTTCTCCTTAGCTGCTGTTCCTGCCAATTGTGGAATAAACACCGAATGACCAGTTTTTTTCAGATGATCAAACAATTTATTCTTAGATGGAAACTCAGAACAACAAGTAACACAGCAATGATTTAAGTCTCGGACATTATCAGTACTACAATTTCCATCTTTCTTCCCCTTCTTTTTCACCCTTTTATGTCTTAATTCAACATTATCAATCTTCCCATCTACCTCCACCATATCTGCAGCACCATCCCTATTATTAACTTGGCCTTCCTTTGATATATCTACTTTTGGTTTTCTTATATCCTTAGCTTTCTTTCCCTTAACTTTCCCCGTGCAAACGTCAAAATCTTCATTTGCCTTCCCTGTTGCAATACCAATAGAATTACTATTGGCCTCATTTTCTTCTGAGTCTTCATTACATGGTGCATTCTGCGACACCTTCATCATCATCTGTTGTTGCTTTTTACGCTGTTTCTTAGACCACCCTGAAGACATTTGAAATTCACTGTCTGAAGCACTGTCATCAGTGGCATTACAAACATTCACAATACTGTTTCTATTTTGCTTCTTGTTTTTCTTTTTTGTTAGTCTCTCTTTAGCTTTCGATTCTTCTAATTCATCTTGTAAACTTACATCTGAATCTGATGAAAGTCCACTTAAATGGGTAATTTCCAAATGATCACAAAATGGTGCTTCTTCCTTCTGTTTATTTCCAGACACAGCTAGCTCCTCTTCTTCATCTAATACTGATGCCTTCAAAGCTTCAACATTTTCTTTATGTTTTTTAGAGTTCTCATGATTTGAAAATGCTTTCTCAGTTTTGAAGACTTTGTTACATGCAACACAGTACAAGTTCAAAGGTGTTTCAAGTATTTCTTCTTTGTCACTTCCAGACTCTCCACATGAAGACACATCACTATCCCCAAATTCTGCAGCAAGACTTGCTTCAATTACTTTAAGTTCCTTTTCAATATTTGAAAACTTTGTCCAATCTGATTCCTTATAATTCTTCATCGCTTCTTGCCGTTCCTTTATGTGTTGCTTCCTTTTTTCTTCCATCTTCTTTGCATTTTTTGCTGCACGTTCTTCTAATAACTTTGCATGTGCCTGGACTCGTTTATCCCTTTTGCGAACAAACGCCACTAAGTTTCGAACTTCCTCATTCCGCTGTTTACGCGCTTTATCACGAACTTTCTTGTTCTCCTTCTCCACTGAACGCACTATGCGCCTGTTTGGAGCATCTCTGATATTATAGGGATCTAACCAAGCGTATGATTTCTTTGTAGAATAACTCTGCCAGTACGCATAGAATGGATGTACTACATCTTCATATGAACTCTTCGAGTTACCAAAACTTGGTATTTCGAAATCGCTACCCTCATCCGCCACATATTCTGCATCTTCTGCTGCCAGTTTGTTGAACACCTCATTATACACCGCATAAAACCCTTTCTCATCATCACCATAACCTTGAAAGCACGAGGTAGTGAAGTACTGAAATACGTCAAGACTGTCATCCTTATAATCACTTCCAGCTCCTTTGAGGATGGATTCTCTGTGAGAATCATACCACGACCGTTCATGAGGGTCACTCAAGACGTCGTACGCTTGCTGAACAAGTTGAAACTGTTCCTTCGCTTCTGCTACATTGTCAGGATTTTTATCTGGATGCCATTTCAAAGCTAGTTTCCTGTAATTTTTTTTCAATTCTTCGTCACTTACATCTTTCTTAACTCCTAGAATTTCGTAGTAACACTTCATTGCAATACCATGACATCGACAATAGGTGAAATGTCCACACAATATACGCAATACTGATCACACAACGTGGTTAGCCGTCAAAGGCAACGAAGTATTCACTGTACAGAGAAATAATTTCACACTATGCACGTATTACCATTACCTTTCACAGTCGTACTTGGCACCGTGCCGTAAGTTAATAATAAACGCGTTAAATATATCAACATTAGACAACATGTCAAACTAGCATCACACTCGAACCGCATCTGCTCATTTCATGACCTTCCATTTTGTAATACGTTAATCATGCAATTCGTTGCAAGAGCTGCTTCCTTTCCTAATTCTTGGTGTTAAAGAATAGTCATACTCATTTTGACATATGTGATTATTACTTATAACTTTATTTCTCACTTCCTTAATAATAGGGAGAGCCAATGACATCAACAAAAATGAAACTAATATTGGACTCGCTCATTTAAAAAAAATTGCAGAAGACAGAACTAATACAAACATCATGGTTGTGTCGGCCCCTCATAGACATGATCTACTTGATTCATCGTGTGTGAATAAAGAAATAGTGGTACTTAATAGAAAGTTGCAAAAGGTAGTGAAATCTGTAGGTAATATGCAAATGGTACAGTCAAATTTAAATAGAGACGACTTTACGCGCCACGGGATGCACCTTAATCTCTACGGTAAGGGAAAAGTGGCCAAACTAATTGGAGAAAGCATTATACAACTGACAG
>Ga0123354_10015517_pt1 | contig 11900 bp, 1 predicted proteins | sample TergutLab28metaG_2_FD_97872 | JGI IMG/M metagenome (GOLD analysis project Ga0123354, IMG submission 97872) | Labiotermes labralis P4 segment gut microbial communities from Petit-Saut dam, French Guiana - Lab288 P4 | ecosystem: Host-associated > Arthropoda: Insects > Digestive system > Gut ... | reverse complement strand
CATCTAATCCAACATTGTCGCCTGATACGTAACGCCATCTGTAAGTAGCGCCAGCAACGTTGCTTCCAAAAGTAGGAGCAGGAACCGGAGCGCCAGCACATACTTGAATGTCTGTTATCGGAGTCATAACCGGACGGCTATAACCAGTGATGGTAAACGTTATCGGTTCTTCGCTTACGCAGTTAGCGCTTGCATTGGTGAAGTCGGCTGTTACAGTAACAACTGCTTCTCCGGCGGCTGTAATCGTAAATGAAGGAATGTTGCCTTCACCTTCTTCCGGTAAGCCTATTGCATCACCGGCAACTGTCCAGTAGAATACTGTACCGGCAGGAGCGTTCGATGCGCCAAAGTTAATCGGCGTTGTTGTTTCTCCTACACATACAACTTGGTCTGCTATTTCAAATGGAGCCGGTTTCGGACTTACTGTGATGCTGAAAGAGATCGGTTCGCCTACGCAAAGCATGACTTTATGACCGTGATGTACTCTTCTATAGCTCGTCGGAGTTACCGTTACCACTACAGTAATAGGATTATCGGTTGTATTGAGTGCGTCAAATTCCGCAATGTTTCCTGTTCCGGAAGTTGCTAATCCAATAGCTTCTGCATTGGCATTAGTATCTACAATCCAATTATAATCAACATGAGCGGTCATGCTGCTGGCAAAAGTAACTGCTATCTTATCGTCTGCACAAACAGTAATGTTTGAAACGGGGGTCATAACGGGAACCGGATTTACTGTGATGGTGAAGGTCATTGGTTCGCCTACACAAGCATCTTCAGGATTACCTTCCATAAATTCGGGGGTTACCGTAATTGTTGCTACTATCGGATCATTCGTAGTATTTGTCGTAGTGAATGATAAGATGTTACCTGTTCCTGTAGCTGCCAAGCCCATGCCTGTAGCGCTGTTTGTCCAACGATAAATCGTTCCCGGAGTGTTTCCGGTGAAGATAATATGGTCGGTTGGTTCGCCGGCACAAAGTACTTGGTTGGCTACTTGTTCTACGTTCGGTGTCGGGTTAACTGTAATAGTAAACTCTATTGATTCACCGGAACATGCGCCGTTTTCTCCCCATGGGGTTACTTTAATAACGGCTACCAAAGCGTTGTTACCTTTATTATATGTTTCAAATGAAGGTATTTCATCTTGACCGCCAAAGAACAGGTCAATGTCGGTGGTGATAACGTCGCCTGAAACTTGTACCCAAGCATATCCGCCTGCTGTTCCTGAGAACGCTATCGCATCTGTTTGTTCGCCATCACAGAATGTCATGTTGGGCATCGTAACAGCTTCCATTATCGGATAGATGGTGATAGTGAATGTTTCGGGAATTAGTCCATCTTTGCCATCTATCGCAGGGCAAACTACTCCATTAAATTCATACGTTGCATACACTTCGTATTCTAAAGTAATGGGGGCGAAGCCCGGATTAAGAGCCGTAAATGCGGGAAGATTCTTATAACCGTTTGCCGGAAGTTCCGGTATCGGTTGATCAATATAATTTGTTTGTACCCAGTAGTAGGATGCACCGATGGTATTACCTGTAAATTCATGAGCCGGGACAAAAGTACCATGACAGTATTCTGCATCTGCTACCGGATCGGGGATCGGAGTCGGATTTACATTAATGGTAAAGTATATCGTTGGTCCATCGCAATGGTCGTAGCTACTCGGGGTTACACTATATACCGTTGAGAGAAGCGTTGCGCCTTCATTAATGGCATAGAAGTCATGGAATTGACCAATGCCTTCTAATTCTGTCAAGCCGATGAATGCACCGCCTTCATAACGCCATTTCCATGTCGTATATTTTTCTACTGTGCTTTCAAACGTAGGAACATCTACATAGTCGCCATTACATACCGTAATGTCCATGATCGGGGTCATCGTCGGAATTTCAAAACCGATGATGGTAAATGTTTCTGTGTCGCTGCCACAGGCGATAGTTCCGTCAGGATATTCAACTGTTACTGTAATTCTTGCTGTATCTGGTATTAAAACTTTGAATGATTCAATGTCGCCCACACCGCTTGCCGGTAATCCGATAGCCGGTTTGTCATTTGTCCATGTGAATTGTGTACCTGCGGGAGCGTTCAATGCGCCGAAGCTAACAATCGCTGTCATTTCGCCTACGCATCTTACTTGACTTTGTACAGGTTCCATCATCGGGTTCGGACTTACCGTAATGGTAAAGAATACTTCCGCGCCATCACAGAATGCACCGGGATCTGCTTTCACAGCATACGTTGCTGATACAGGAGTGGCAATGCCGTCTATTGCGTTAAATAAGGGGAATTGTCCCGTGCCGGTCAAAGGCAAAGCAGGATCGGCTACTATACCGCCTTCTACAAAACGCCATACATATTCATCATCTGAGGATACTGCCGGTACGCTCACAAAGGTAGAAACTCCAACATTCTTTTGACCTGCACATGCGATAACGTTTGGTACAGAGGTCATCACCGGAGTTGTAACACCTGTGATGGTAAACGTTTTAGTTGTTGAACCACAAATCAGAACTCCTTCGGGGAAGGTAACTGTTACTGTAAAGGTTGCCGTTCCGGCTGACGTAACTTGGAATGGAGGTATGTTGCCTGAACCTGTTGTCGGTGTGAATCCTATTGAAGCGCCACCAGTAACTGTCCATGTATAAACCGTTCCGGCAGGAGCGTTTAATGCGCCAAATTCAATGGGTGCGGTCATAGACCCTACACATATTGTTTGGTTTTGTACTTCATACATTTGCGGAGCAGGATTTACTGTAATGGTAAAGAATATTTCTTCGCCATCGCAATGGGCGCCGCCGTTGGCTTTCACAGCATAAGTTGCTGATACCGGAGTAGCGATGCCTTCTATTGCAGTGAATGTGGGGAAGTTACCCGTACCTGTCAAAGCCAAAGCAGGTTCTGCTACTTGGTCGCCTTCTACATAACGCCATGCGTAAGTAGCGTCTGTAACGTTGCTTGTAAAAGTTCCAACGTTAACGGCTTGACCGGCACATACTGTTCGGTCTAATACCGGAGTCATCACCGGACGTTCGTAGCTGGTAATGGTAAAGGTTTCTGTTGAAGTTCCACAGCCTAAGGATGTGTCTCCATACGGGAAGGTAGCTGTTACAGTAATCGTTGCCATCAAATTATTGGCTCCCTGAACCACAAACGGAGGTATATTGCCTTCACCGGTTCCAGGTAAGCCTATAGATGTTTGGTTATTTGACCATGTGAATACCGTACCTGCGGGAGCGTGGGTTGCGCCAAAGTCAATTTCCGCTGTCAACTCGCCCTTACATACTATTTGGTTTGCGATAGGTTCAAGTTTCGGCATCGGATTTACTGTGATATTAAAGAATATTTCTTCGCCATCGCAATGTGCGCCGCCGTTGGCTTTCACAGCATATTTTGCTGTTAAAACAGTGGTTGTCTTCTCTGCGTCAAAGGCAGGCATATAACCTACACCGCCCAAATTAGTGCCGAAACCAACATCGTCGCCTTCTACATAACGCCATGTGTAACTGCTTTCAGGAACTGCCGGCGTACTTGTAAAGACAAGTTTTGGATGCGATGTGCCTCCACATACCACAAGGTCTGCTATCGTCTTCATTACCGGACGTTCGTAGCCGATAATGGTAAAGGTTTGTGTTGAAGTTCCACAGCTTGTGTGTATGGTTCCATACGGGAAGGTAGCTGTTACAGTAATCGTTGCTACCACATTGTTTTGAACCACAAACGAAGGTATATTGCCTTCACCGTTTCCAGGTAAGCCTATAGATGGTTGGTTATTTGACCATGTAAATACCGTACCTGCGGGAGCGTTGGTTGCACCAAAGTCAATATCCGTTGTCAACTCGCCCTTACATACCACTTGGTTTGCAATAGGTTGAAGTACCGGTTTCGGATTTACTGTGATATTAAAGAATATTTCTTCGCTGTCGCAATGAGCGCCGCCGTGTGCTTTCACACCATATTTTGCTGTTAAAACAGTGGCTGTCTCCGGTGCGTCAAAGCCAGGCATAGCTACACCAGCAGCAACAGTACCGCCTAAAGTAGAGCCACCGTGGAAATGGTAGCCTTCTACATAGCGCCATGTGTAAGTAGTTGCCGGAGGCGTACTTGTAAAGGCATCGGGTTTTACATTCGGTTCACCTGCACATACCACAATGTCTGCTATCGGAGTCATCACCGGACGTTCGTAGCCGGTAATGGTAAAGGTTTGTGTTGAAGATACACAGCTTGTGTGTGTAGTTCCATACGGGAAGGTAGCTGTTACAGTAATCGTTGCTTCCACACCGGCACCGGCTTGAACCACAAACGGAGGTATATTGCCTTCACCGGTTGCGGGTAAGCCTATAACCGGTTTGTCATTTACCCATGTAAATACTGTACCGGCGGGAGCGTTGGTTGCGCCAAAGTCAACATACGCTGTCCACTCGCCCTTACAGACCACTTGGTCTGCAATAGGTTCAAGTATCGGCATCGGGTTTACTGTGATATTAAAGAATATTTCTTCGCTGTCGCAATGTCCGCCGCCGTTTGCTTTCACACCATATTTTGCTGTTACCGGAGTGGCAATGTTCTTTATTGCATCATACCCGTAGAAGACTGTACCGGACAACGGTATAGCGGGTGATCCTACTTGGTCGCCTTCTACATAGCGCCATGTGTAAGTAGCGCCTACAACGTTGCTTGTAAAGGGAATAGCTGGACCATATGCACCTGCACATAGCGTAACATCTGGTATCGGAGTTATCACCGGACGCTCGTGGCTGGTAATGGTAAAGATTCGTGTTGAAGCTCCACAGCCTTCGGTTCCATAGGGGAAGGTAACTGTTACGGTAATCGTTGCCGTTCCGGCTATCGGAACCATGAACGAAGGTATATTACCTTCACCGCTTGCGGGTAAGCCAATAGCTGTGTTGCTATTTTCCCATGTAAATACCGTACCTGCGGGAGCGTTGGTTGCGCCAAAGTCAACTGCTGCTGTCCACTCGCCCTTACAGACTACTTGATTTGCAATAGGTTCAAGTTCCGGTGCGGGATTTACTGTGATATTAAAGAATATTTCTTGTCCATCGCAATGGTCGCCGCCGTTTGGTTTTACACCATATTTTCCTGTTATAACAGTGGCGGTATTCGGTGCGGTGGGATCCATATCATCTATACCCTCTATACCACCTAAAGTGGAGCAGAAATTATAGCCTTCTACATAACGCCATGTGTAAGTATCTGCAGTCGGTGTGCTTTCAAAGGCGAGAACTGTAATTGGATCACCTGCACATACCGTAATGTCTGCTATCGGCGTCATTACCGGAGTCGGATTTACTGTAATGATAAATATTTCAGTGAAAGAATCGAAATCAAACTCGGGACAATCTCCATAAGATGCCCAAACTCGAATTTCTGCTTCCAAAGAAGTAGCCGATGTATTTTCTGCGAGGAAAGCCGGTATGCTTCCATAGCCGGAACCCGGAAGATTATCCAACATATCACCAACATTTATCCAATAATAAGTTGCTCCCGGTGTAGTTCCTGTAAATTCAAAGGCAGGAACTTGTTGTCCGTGGCAATAGGTTTTGTCTTCTACCGCTGCCATGACCGGTTCCGGATTTACAGTGATATTGAAGAATATCGGGTTGCCTTGGCAATAGTAATCGCCATTGTTGACCACTGGGGTTACTTTAATTTCAACTACAATAGGATAGGGGGTATCATTTTGAGCTATAAAGCCGGGTAAGAAATCATTTACTGTTCCGGCTAAAGCGCCCATGCCAATGGCTGCTGCATTGGATGAGGCTTCCCATAGGAACATGGCATCGGATATTGTACTACGGAATGCAAATTCTCCGTCAAAATCGTGTCCGATACATACTGCGACATCGTCTATCGGTTCTATATCTATTACATCCGGAGTTACTATAATGGTAAAGGTTTCTGTATCGCCTATGCAATTGGTACCGGCAACATCCATGAAAGCATTTACGGTGATTTCAACTTCAATAGTCTCATCAGTGTAATTATGAGCTGTGAAAGCAGGGATAAAGCCATAACCATAGCCCATTGTGCCTGCTCCTACCATTCCTATTGCCACTGCGTTATCCATATCATCAACTTCCCAATAATACGATGCGCCAACGGCTTTACCGGTGAAATAGATATCGGGAACAGCTGTTTGGCTGCATACTGCCATATCTGCCGGAGCATTTATGATTAATGCCGGTAATGCATGGATGGCGAAGAATTGAGACACTCCAGCACAACCGCTTATGTGTACCGGGGTTGCTTTAATAATCGTACTTAATATCGTAGAGCCATCATTTAGGACACCACTCGGGAATAAAATCTCATCGGTGCCATAAAGAGCGCTGATTGCACCTGCGGCTCCTATATCGGCGCCACCATAAACTTCCCATTCAACTGTAACGTCTGTTGTAATACCCGCTATATAACCAGTTAAATCTATCGTTGGTGTTGCAAGTGCATCATAGCAATATGCAAAATTCGTTATCGGGATCATTGTGGGTATCGGATTTACGATGATGTCAAATGTTATGTCGTCTCCCATGCAAGGATTCATTACATCGCCTTCAAACGTTGGCATAACCGTTATTGTTGCTGTTATCGGTGCGGTACCGGTATTAACGGCAACAAACGACGGGATGTTTCCGTATCCATAAATGATGCCGATGTCGTCGCTGCTGCTCCATAAGTACGTCGTACCCGGTACAGTGCCTGTGAATACGATTTGGCTGATGGTTGCTCCGGCACATACTTCTATGTCGGCAACCGGATTAGCCATCGGTATCGGATTTACAACGATATTGAAGAATATCGGATTGCCATGACAATTGTAGTCGCCATTGTTAACCACTGGGGTTACTTTAATTTCAACTACAATAGGATATGGGGTAGTATTTTGAGTTGTAAAGCCGGGTAAATATTGCGTTGTTGTTCCTGATAAAGCGCCCAAGCCAATGGTTGCTGCATTGGATGAGGCTTCCCATAAGAACATGGCATCGGTTATTGTACTGAAAAACTCAATTTCATCGTTTTCAATTTCATATTCGGCACATACTATAATATCGTCTATCGGTTGTATGTCTATTACATTCGGGGTTACTATAATGGTAAAGGTCTCCGTATCGCCTGGGCAATTGGTACCGGCAACATCCATGAAAGCATTTACGGTGATTTCGACTTCAATAGTCTCATCAGTATAATTATGAGCCGTGAAAGCAGGGATAAAGCCATAACCATAGCCCAGTGTGCCTGCTCCTACCATTCCTATTGCTACTGCGTTATCTATATCAGCAACTTTAACTTCCCAATAATATGATGCGTCAACGGCTTTACCGGTGAAATAGATATCGGGAACATCTGTTTGGCTGCATAGCGCCATATCTGCCGGAGCATTTATGGTTAATTCCGGTAATGCATAGATGACGAAGAATTGAGATTCTCCGGCACAATCACTTACAGGGGTAACTTTAATAATCGTACTTAGTATCGTAGCGCCGTTATTCTGGATACCTGTCAATAAAATCTTATTGGTGCCATAAAGGGTTCCACCTGCTCCTGCAACTCCTATATCGGCGCCGCCATAAACTTCCCATTCCGCAGTAGCACCTGCTGAAACATACGGAGCTAAATCTAGCTCTGTCTCTAAAGTTTCATAACAATATGCCTTATCCGTTATTGGGATCATTGTGGGTATCGGATTTACGGTGATTTCAAATTCCATGTCGTCTCCCATGCAAGGAGTTATTACGTCGTCTCCTGCAAACGTTGGAGTAACCGTTATTGTTGCTGTTATCGGTGTGGTACCGGTATTAACGGCGACAAACGACGGGATGTTTCCGTATCCGTAAATGATGCCGATGTTGTCGCTGCTGCTCCATATGTATGTCGTACCCGGTACAGAGCCTGTGAATACGATTGGGCTGATGGTTGCTCCGGCACATACTTCTATGTCGGCAACTGCATTAACTGCCGGTATCGGATTTACAACGATATTGAAGAACATCGGATCGCCTAAGCAATAGTAATCGCCATTGTTAAATCTCGGTGTTACTTTAATTTCAACTACAATAGGATATGGGGTAGTATTTTGAGTTGTAAAACCGGGGAAATATTGCATTGTTACTCCTGATAAAGCGCCCAATCCGATGGTTGCGGCATTGGATGATGCTTCCCAGAGGAAATCGCTGGCGGTTGTACTGCCAAATTGAATTTCATCGTTTGCGATTATATATTCGGCACATACTATAATATCGTCTAAAGGCTCTATATCTATCACATCCGGTGTTACTGTAATGGTAAAGGTCTGCGAAGCGCTTTGGCAATTGGTGCCGAAAACATCCATGAAAGCATATACACTGATTTCTACAATCTTAGGAGTAGTAGTATAGTTGTGCGCTGTGAAAGCAGGGATCATATCAAAGCCATAGCCAAGTGAAGCCCCTCCTATCATTCCTATAGCCACCGCATCAAGTCTACCAGGATCACCTCCAAGAACCGTCCAACGATACGATGCGCCAACAGCATAACTGTTGAAATATATGTCGGGAACCGTTGTTTGGCTGCATACTACAATGTCGGCAGGAGCATTTACTGTTATGTTCGGCAATGCACTGATGATGAAGTATTGCGATTCACCGGCACAACCACCGCCTACAGTATATACAGGGGTTGCTTTAATAATCGTACTTAATATTACAGAACCATCATTTATTACACCGAATGGGAATGAAATAGTATCAATACCATAAAGACCACCGGTTTTTGCGGCGATTCCTATATCAGCGCCACCAAAAACTTCCCATTCAACTATAATATCTGCTTTTGTAAGACCCGGTGTAATAAAACGAATTAAATCGTATTCAACTAAAACATTAGCATCATCATAACAATATGCCGTATTCAATATCGGAGTCAGTGAGGGCACTGCACCGACGGTAATGCTAAACGCCGTGTCAGCTGTACAAGTTACGCCTTCAAAGTTATGCGACATGGTAACTCTAAAATCAAACTTACCCACCGTCGTTGCGGTGAAAGCAGGAAGTATTCCATAACCGTCTAACGGAAGCTCCGGCATTGTAACAGTGCTGGTTTGTTCCCATGAATAGACTGCACCCAGCGCGTTGCCTGTAAATATATAAGGAGCTACCGCTTGTCCAACACAATATGTTTTGTTTACTATTGGCGCAATTTCCGGCAACGGAACAACCGTAATAGTTAGCGGATCGGCTTTTATATCTATAGGTATGACTACAGGCGGATCGGATGGAACCATCTCTACCGCAAGGTAATTAATCGTTGCGGTATGTGAAAAAGTTGAAACGATTGCTCCGGCGTTCACAGCTTGGTAAGTTAGTTCCAACTCTGCGTAGTCGTTCGCGAGAATAGTTAGTTCCCAAACTCCCGCATGATACGTTCCAGTACTTGTAGTAGCACCATCCCATATCAAACCTGTGTCACCATTAATCAATACCTCAATATCGCAGTTCCATGTTGAAGGGTTCTCAATTCTAACCGTAACGGTTACGAATTCTTCGCTACATACGGGATTGACGTCTGCTATTTGTGTTATAACAAAATCTACGCTGCATGGGTCAACCGTGAACGTATCGTCGGAGTGTCCGCCTACTGCTTCGCAGTAAGTGGCATCCGTATGGAGAATGATTACTTCTACTCTATAGTGTCCGGCACCGGTGCCTGTTCCGCCTGTAGAGACGTCGCCAATATTTAAGAAGTAGTCAGTACCGAAATCAGCTACCATGGTTTCTATTCCACTTCCATCATCATAATACCATCTATATAATACTTGGTCTCCTGGAATAGCTTTACCATTATAGTAGGGATAATTTGTAACTTCCAACGTAACATCCAGTTCGCAGTATTCTTTACCGGTTGCATAGACAAGCACTGGACCAGCCAGATCACAGTCTCCCGGATCGAACGATGCTCTCTCTCCCATGGTCATGAACGCTGCAGTTCCGTAGGTGGTTTTTGCAAATGACCAATAGTGATGCTCTTCAGTTGGTGAAAGCACATCTATTACTTTGGTATATTCGTCAGCACCTAATGAAGTAGATATCGCGCTGGTGCCGCCCATGTTGCTTGACGATGCAACATAGAATTTTTCACCATTCACTTCATATGATTTGCCATCTATCAAGTCGGTCATATAAAACGTTTCTTCGACTGTACCCACCTTGACTTTGAAACTTGTTGCAAAATCTTTATAGGTATTGAATATAATTTCTATATCATCGGATAGCGTATAAATAAATCCATATTCGCCCGGGATGATATCATCTCCGAGGACTTTACAGTCGTAAGTAAGACCCCATGCTGAAAGAGGTTTCATAGTAATAGGAAACTCGTCATTATATACCGTTGTTCTCGGCACGCCATTGGAAGGGCTATAATGTTCGCCTGCTTCTTTGAAAGTTCCGGGCAGTTCTGCTTTTTTTGAATTTGCCATCAAAGGTTCTTCGGTTATCACTGCCGAGGGGTAGCGAAATTCAAATAAACTCGGTATGGATATCCATGTTCCACCATCATAATTAGGTTCGACATCATTACTCATTCTGATAGCAAAATTTCCTGCTCCTGGTCTAGCGGCACGTATCATTGATGTCTCAGTGGTAGATTTTGTACTTGTCTCTGCAGGAGGAGCCATAAATCCCACGTCATCCACGTCAAGTGGAACTCCTGGGTTTTCTTTCAACAAATATATCGTATATACATGCGCTACCTCTCCTTTCCCTTGTACTACATACGCGTCCTGTTCATTCGCATAGCGCTCGAATTTAATTTCCCCATAGATGAGACCAATATCTAATTGTTGAGCACGATAGAACTTTTGAGTCTTAATAGGAATGAGCTCAGCGGGGAATGCGCCTGTTTGTGAAGTTCCTGAAATTCCCATTGCCCATGATGCGGCTCTGTCAGGGATGAGTCCATCAACAACCCAGTTATACTGTTGTAAATATGCAGTAGGCGCCCAGTCCTCCCACTTAGTATCCAAATCAGGAGGATGAGGTGTATCTATAGGCATCCACCTAGCAGGTTTCAAGGCACCTCGTTTGTATATGATACTGAGCTGTACGTCAGCCACGTCAGCTTGACCTATAACATAGGTTCGCAACTCTACATAGTAGTCCATGTCCTTGATGGTTGTTACGATTCTCGTATCAAGAGTCGCAGGGTAAGCCCATGCAGCTCCACCACTTCCGGTTACTTTGACTCTCCCATCGTCCAGAACTGCCACATCTCCATTACATCCAAAGACTTTGTCCTCCCAAGTAGTGGCGACACAACAATGGTAGGATGGCGCCTCCGTCAGCGGATTATCACAACCGAGCACGACACCAGGCGCCTGCGCCCGTACATCCGAGGGTGCTAAAAAGAACATCATTGTTATCAGCATTGCATATAAGCACGCGATAAACTTTTTTTGTAAATGTTTTGTCTTCATTTTGCATTACATTTTTGTTTATACTTTAAAATTTATTCTATTTTATTTATTATATTAATAATCAACACAATACGCTAAAAACTTCTAAGATTCACTCTTTATTCATTTTTAAAAAAAATCCTCTACACATTTCTTAAAACATTCTAAATCATTGAATTACATATCTTTCTATCCTTCGCCACTACATCCTCGCCTACATCTTCGGACACTATAATTCGAGGCAAAGATACGTATTTTTTAATAACCAAAACCATTTTGCCAAAAAAAAATTTTTTTTTTTTATTTTTTTTTAACGAATAGGATATATCCGCTATATATAATAATATGGTATAAATTTTTTTCTTCATGACTTTTAAAAAATGACTACTTTTGTCGGCAGAAATCAAATAACATTGTTGCTATGCAAAAGAATATTTATCGTATG
>Ga0123354_10015515_pt1 | contig 11901 bp, 11 predicted proteins | sample TergutLab28metaG_2_FD_97872 | JGI IMG/M metagenome (GOLD analysis project Ga0123354, IMG submission 97872) | Labiotermes labralis P4 segment gut microbial communities from Petit-Saut dam, French Guiana - Lab288 P4 | ecosystem: Host-associated > Arthropoda: Insects > Digestive system > Gut ... | reverse complement strand
TTGTTTGGGTGGGTGGGGGGGGGGGGTGTTGTACATGGTATAAATGTTCCAGTGTTTGTCCATTCAGTATGTTACCTACATAGACTGATGTTTGCTTTTTTTTTTCCATTTGTTTGTATGTTGTATACATTCCATATACATTGCAGTTGTGGGTACATTTTAATGTACTGGTCTTAGTATGAAATGCCACTGAAATTGCCATGTGGCACATGGTTCCAAAAGACTCACTTATCCTGCTATTGACTGAGGTGTTCAGTTCACCTGTGGTCACTGAGAACACATTCTGATGGATACAGTCCACATGGGAAAGATTTGTGCACATTTGGATAGAGCTGTGTGAATCATTACAGGACAGTTGCCCCCTCAAAAATGTTCATTCTAATTGTGTCCACACAATTAGGTGCAGACCAAAGCATCTAAAGGAAGAAGGTCAAATTGCCATAGTTGTCCATTCTTTACAGTCCAGTCTGTCTGTTCCATAAATTTGTTTATTCCAAAACTGAATAGAGTTTAAAAATTATGCTGCCTGTACATAGTGTAATGCTGTACAAATACAGCACTGAGGGTAATTTGGGCACAAAATTTATTTACATTGAAAATACAAAAAACAAATTCCATCTGCATTATTCATAAGTGTGTACAGCTGTTGTTCACACACCAAAAAGTCAGAGTTTGAAGACTTACCTGCAAAGTAAAGTAATTTCTGGGGTTTGTGTGTGTGTGTATGTGTGTGTGTACTAATCATGTGATCAGGCAGTGAACTGAGAAGTGCAGGACAGACAGAAGTTCTTTCTGAAGCATTTACCCTTCCTTGCAGAGGTTGTGGTAACTGTTGAAATGTTCAACCAAAAGTTTTATAAACTGAACCATATAAAATCACGTGGAACTGAAATACATTTTTTTTAACTTATAGGCTCAGTCTTAATCACCTGCAATGCAAATTATTTTATTCAGGAACATGAAGTAGGTGTTAGTGTCTGGCTTCTACAGCATGCAGAATGATAGAGCTGTTGGTGTTTACGTAACATTCGAGACAAAATGTACAGCCCTGTCACTCAGCTAATGTACAGCCCTGTCACTCAGCTAATGTACAGTCCTGTCACTCAGCTAATGTACAGCCCTGTCACTCAGCTAATGTACACCCCCGTCACTCAGCTAATGTACAACCCTGTCACTCAGCTAATGTTCAGCCCTGTCACTCAGCTAATGTACAGTCCTGTCACTCAGCTAATGTACAGCCCTGTCACTCATCTAATGTACAGCCCTGTCACTCAGCTACTGTACAGCCCTGTCACTCAGCTAATGTACAGCCCTGTCACTCAGTTAATGTACAGCCCTGTCTCTCAGCTATTGTACAGCGCTGTCACTCAGTTAATGTACAGCCCTGTCACTCAGCTGATGTACAGCCTTGTCACTCAGCTAATGTACAGCCCTGTCACTCAGCTAATGTACAGTTCTGTCACTCAGCTAATGTACAGCCCTGTCACTCAGTTAATGTACAGCCCTGTCACTCAGTTAATGTACAGCCCTGTCACTCAGTTAATGTACAGCCCTGTCACTCATCTAATGTACAGCCCTGTCACTCAGCTAATGTACAGCCCTGTCACTCAGCTAATGTACAGCCCTGTCACTCAGTTAATGTACAGCCCTGTCACTCAGCTAATCTTGCAACTGTTCAGGAGATGTTTCCATTTTCAGCTGATTAACTCTTACCAGTAACAGTATACAAAGTACAAAGTGTCAACAAAATATATTCAGTGCTCCAGAATTGTGTGTTTTCGTAACCATGATACAGAAGTGAATGAGTGTGTGTTGCGTAATTTTTGTACAGTCACTTCATGACATGATACGTCTGTCAGTTGAACACAAATTCCACATTTTAGTTAATTACTCTGTGTTTGCAAATACCCTCAGGGAACTTTGATTAGAGATACCTAACCAAGCTGCATAACCAGTATTGGTTCATAGAAGTAATAAATAATTGCTAGACTATTCATGTTTTCATATGTATGTCATCTGTTACATAATTTGCCCTGCCCCGGCATGGTTTCAGCTGTTACTGTTGGTGTTCTATGTGCCGCTGCTAACCTGTACTTCATTCCAGGCAAACTTATTGCAAGTGTGGGAAGGAGAGCGAGATGGAGCATGTCCATGTGTATGGTGTGGCAGTGCATTTCCTCCATTTCCCAGACCCTCTGTTTGTTTCATAGAAATGCAACAATAATTTATGTACATTTGCATTGTGGTGGACTTGTGAATGCTGTATTTAATTTTGTATTGACTGCCTGATATATTCTGTTTGCTGAGTTGGTTATAGATTCATTTCTGTTTTAGACATGCGAATTATGTTCGATATCAGAAGCATGACTGTAATATTTTATTGCAACAGTTGGTGATGTGTGATGCCAGTTCTATTCTCAACAAAATTATTTTTTTGTGACGGATGTGAATCATTGTTTGACGATAGCTCATTGCATTGTTGTGATATAAACCGAGAAGGTCAGATTATGGATGTTCAGTGGTACATATTGGTAGTAAAAATATGAAGATTTCTAAATTAATTTTGTTGTTGTGTTCACTGAACAAGCTGCTGTGTATTCTTTGTAGGGGTGAGATTAAAGAGATGGGATGGACAGTAATGATGCCATGCACCATGCCCATCCTCAGTACTAATAGTAACTCTTTAAATTGCACCTATTGGACAAATTTTTCAAAGCTTTGGATGACTAGCAATATGTTTGTTTCTTTTCATTGGTTGTCAACTAATACATGGTACTCTCTCTTTTGCTGTCCGTAGTCGAAGGAGAAGCTCTGTCTTAAGGCAGGTAGTGCTTTGGCAACATTCATTTGTTTTATTTATTTATTAATTTTGCATTTTATCCATTCCTCTTTACTGCAAGTCACTGAAGCACTGTTTTTTAATGCATTCATATTATTAGCACTAGTTACTCTCATATTTTGCTGCTTACATTATAGTACACCATTCATTTATTTATTTTGCATCTCTGACGGACTTATTTGGTCTTGTTAAACGAAGGTTGCATATGAACTCAGCAGCTTCATTTTAATTATGTTATATTTTGGGGTCTTCAATTAATTTAACGTTCAACATTTAACTTGGTAAGTTTTTTTAAATATTTCAGTTTCATTTTTCTTATTTGTGGTATGAAAATCCTACATTTGCATCCAGAAATAAAGCTTTGGTTTATTTCCATGTGTTGTCCAAATGTTGTGTAAGTGTGAAGTGTGTGTTGGCTCCATGTCACCTCAGCCTTGCTGCAGTCTGACATCAGATCAAAATTCTGCTTCACTTAATGACTTTATATAATGACAGATCTCAAGGCTCGATGGCTAAGCTGGAAGGGGACTCTGCTGACAGTGACACTCAGCTCACCAAACTGGATGTGGTTCTGACTTTCCAGCTGGAGGTGAGCAAAACTGTGCTTCTGATAATGTGTAATTAGTGTGCGTAGTCAGGATGATGTAATTAGCAGTGAGAGGTTCAGTACAAGGTGAAGTTTCCACTGAACACACCATGCAGACACGTAGAGGGAGTGGAGGTGTAGCTCCACTCATTCTTAACCTTGTCACTAGATGGAGGTGAGTAGTTATTCTCTGCTGTATCTCCAAGACAAGAGCCGAAGCCATCATACAGGAGTCTCGGTGGATGCCAGAGCCAGTCTGGATGTTTCTTTGAAGAGCAAAATATCTTGGAACCCTGTATCTTCCAGCCTGTAGCATAGTCACTATACCAACTGAGCTACCATGGCTTCCTGTAATAGTTCTTAACAAAATTCCAGTAGATGTATCTGTTACATAATCAAAACCTTTCACTGAACAGTTCCTGAAATTTAAAATGTTCAGCAAGTGTAGTCCTTTTAAATACATATGAGTACTTTGTTAACATTTTCAGGAGGTTTTTAAGTTATTTACTCAAATCTGAAAAATGTTAGATAGATATGCAGGCACACTCTGTGCAGTTGCACGTGGACACGTCACCACACTGAGCACTGTAAACCAGGTGACATTATCATCATCATCATCAGTTGCTGAGCTGTCTGGCAGTTAAAAGTGCTGCCTGACAGCAGAGTTCCACACTTGCTGTTTTTTGTATTCCCATTACCAGTTTAACAAAACACACAATTGTACAGTATCGTTTATTATTATTATTATCATCATCATCATCTTCTCCTTTATGCAGTGTATTTATACTTATATTCCTGAGACAAACTGTGTCTTTAGGGAATACAGTGTTGCAGCTACTCTGTTGTTACAATTCATGGTGCTTATATCGTTAGTTCCAGTGTTGAATCTATTGTACTTTTACATTAGTCCTTTCCAAAGTATGTGTGCAGTGCCCAATATGGCTGTTTTCTGGAGTTCCTTGACTTCATGTTTTCTTGGTTTAGTTGGTACATTCATCATTATAACAATTGCTTATCTATGATAATGAATTTTTGTGTTCGGATCTAATTCAGTTTTGTGTGTGTGTTTGTTTAAGATGTTATACTAAACGGAATATTGTTATAACAATCCATATGCTTTAGTTACATAGTTATGGTGTTCAGTTTTGTGATCTCAGTGCAAATGTAGTAAAATATGTAATTGAACATACCTAAGATTTTCATTATCATTTTTCCCAAGAAGTTGCAAATTGTATCCCTCATAGGACTAGGTTCATTTGTGCTTTCTTTATGTCACTCTTTTCCTTTTTAAGTTTCATAATGTACGTCTCATATAGTGTATGTCTTTCTCATTGTCTAATGTTTCTTGGTATATCTTCCTTATACATAGCTCTCAATTCCATTTTTGTTTGTGTGCACTGCAGTGCCTCCATACACTTTGTGTTCCTGTACACTGCAGTGCCTCTATACACATTGTGTTTGTGTACACTGCAGTACTTCCATACAGCACACCGCAGCACCACCATACAGTTTTCTGTTCCTCAGTAAACTGTTGCATTCTGACTGAGACCTCTCACTCAGTATTTGCACATTCACCTGACATTATGCAGTTTCTTCTGTCCTGTAGGTGGTAGTAATGGAAGTGAAAGGGTTGAAGTCACTGGCTCCAAACAGAATCGTTTATTGCACCATGGAAGTGGAGGGTGGAGAGAAGTTGCAAACAGATCAGGCTGAAGCTTCTAAACCAATGTGAGCTTTATTTAGTTTAGTATTTTAAATCACAATTGTGCTGTCTAATTGACTGAGTTGTTGGTTATGTGGATGAGTCAAATGAAGACCTCTGAAGTGCCAAAAAGTCAAGACCCTACTGTGGGCAGCTGTAGGCACAGCCAGTCACCGGTTTGGGTCAGAAGCGTGTAATGTGTGCGGTAGATTTGGAGTGTGTTGAACAGTGAATGAGCTGGACTGAACCTGTGTGCCATAAATTATATAGTAACAAATTTTTTAATGTTTTCATTTGACTTATCTTTGTATATTTTTATATCTCTCTCTCTCTCTCTCTCTCTCTCTGTTGCGTTGAAAGTTAAAGTGGGTGTTCGTGAATTTTTGATGCATAAAGCTGAATCAAAATGGTTCAGTGAACATAGGCCTGAAAATGTGTCTGTACACTGTAGCACTCACATTCAAAACTATGCAGTGGGTTTTTTTTACAAAATCTGGAATTTTATTTCTGCTGTGAAAAATGTTTGTCTAATTTCAATTTATGTCCCTCTGTTTTAACCCCTATTGTACATGAAGCTCAAAATAAGATTCATTTCCATAAAAGTGGCTGTACAGAGTTGTGGCATGTTACGTAAGATATGGGCTGTATATGCCGGATGCAAAGTACGGAGGATTCCACTGTCCTGGGATGTGAAACTGTGTCATTGGATGTGTGGTTTCTGATCTTTCAAGGAAGAACAGGTGGACCAAGAGGATTGCCAGGATGAGTTACTTGGGTATATACTAGCAAGACCTGACCGATCAGGAATTTTGTCAAGCCAGTAAGAAGGTGTGGGAGGTGTCATGTCAACAGATGGACAGGGCCCTGCAAATGGCAGTAATTGGATGAATGTTTGAGGGCTGATCACTGATCGGTAGTGAACAGGCAAGCTGGTGGGTTTGGGACCACAGGGTGGGGAACACATTAGAGGAGAGAGGTAATGCAGTTCACAGAGAGCAACCTCTACCTCTGGACTGCGTGCAATATCTTGACCATCACCATCTCCATCATCATCCTTTGCTATACAGTGCCGCCACCACCTTTCGCATGGTGAACAACCCAGTGATCAACCCTTCTGTACAATCTGGGGGCCGCTTTTAGGGCCTGGTCTCCTGTAGACCCATCCCCTCTCACTCCTGCACATTCACTCACCAGCTTTTCCATGCAGCAGTTGCCTGGACAGACCTTACCTAAATATCTCCATTATGTCAGGAGCCACTCATACAATGATGCAGTGTCACACCCAAGGAGACAGGAATTCTTAATCACACCACTGTGATAATCACAAGGGAGACTGTAATATGGAGTCAGCACTGTATTTGGAAATGTGCACACACACATGTGCATATAAATATACACTGTGCATCCATTTATGTGTCTTCAGTAGCTTTTGAAACCGTGGCCCAAACGCTCAAATATTCCCTGTCAATGTCAAATTATAATCTAAAAAATTATAACACATATGACAGTTTGAGCAAAACTGTTATTATATTTTGATGTTCCTGATATTAGCTGCTGAAGGTTATGCAGTTTCAGTGCATAAACAGTGAACAAGACAAGTGAAATTAATGTGGGCTGAAGAAGCAAGTGTCTGAAAAGTAAATGCATTGTAATGAGAGAACCAAACTAGCACATGGCATGTTGTACTGTATGGAATTTACAAATTTTAAACCTTCTACAGTGAGGATGCAACTTCAGTCATAGAGGTAACGTAATGTGGTGTTAGGTCACTTTGCCTGTAATATGTTGGTTACCTCACAGTGGTCATTAATGGTAGAACATGTGGACTCCATTTGTAAAGAACTTAAATTCTAGTCACTCATTCTTCTGAAGTACAATTGGCCATATATATGTCCAGAGATGTGAGGGATATCTGCGCTGTAGCACATTACACAATAAATCTGAGTGTCACTTTGTTAACACTTTAGAATATCTGTTACTGTAACCCTGACATCAGCTGAGTCTGCTTCTCAGGTGGGATACTCAGGGTGATTTCTCAACGACACATCCACTACCAGCAGTTAAAGTCAAGTTGTATACAGAAAATCCTGGTATGCTGGCTCTGGAGGACAAAGAGTTGGGGAAAGTGATACTAAGGCCAACACCATTATCATCAAAGGTACTGTTGCAGTTGTTGGATTATTGTGTGATATTGAAACATATGGAACTGTCAGTTTGTCTCTAGGGTATGGTAAATTGTCCCTTACATGGGGGAAGAACGTAAGCCGAGGGTGTTCAAGTAGGGGCTGCTGAGGAACCTCTTTGGACCTAAGACAAAAGCAGTTACAGAAGACAGGAGAAAACTGCATATTGAGGAGCTTTGTGATGTGTACTGCTTAGCACATGTTATTTGGGTGATGAAGTCAAGGCTAAGAACAAATGGGACAGGGCATGTGTGGGGAGAATAGAAATGCATACAGGGTACTTCTGGGGCACCCTGAATGACAAGAGAGCACTTTGAAGACCTAAGCACATGGGGGAGTGGCAATATTCTTGAGGGAATCATCCCCTTCAAGACGATATAGGCTAAGAAGTTCTTGAGCAACATTTTTCCTGTGTTCCTCATGAGGTCAGCCAATTGTCTTGGGACCCACCAGGGGCAAACTTTTCTGTACTTTAGTGTTGCAGTGATATGGTGTACTCTTTCTTGACTAATACCGAGCTTTAGAGCAATGTCTCTCTGTTTAATTCGGCGATTTTCCTGGATCGTGGCATCCACTCTGCATTGGTTCTCGTCACGAGTCACAGAAATGGGTCGTCCTGATCTGTGCTCATCCAAGACACTCATCTCACCTGCTCTACAGCTTTTGGCATGCCGGACCCACTTGCGGACATTTTTCACATCTATACAACCATCGCCATGAACTGCTTCCATACGCCTATGAATTTCAATTGGCGCACAACCTTCTAGGGTCAAAAACTCTACCACCAATCGCTGCTTTGTACGAAAATCGGTCAAGGCCCTCATTTCTAACGAACACTACTGCTTAAGAGCTTCAAACATTGAACTGAAACTAAGTACGAATATACTACACTGTGAATCTTATGCATATTGGACCGTGCATCATCTTGATATTTGAATAAAGGTAGACCAACTAGATGACACTTGCTCCAAGTGGTCATAAACCCCTAAACCCTCATGGTCCACAATGAACAGGTCAGTAGTGGTTCAGCCTGCACTCGGATACCACATCACCAACAGACAATTCCGCTACATAACACCAGCACGCCTCAAGTTAGGTATGTACAGCTCATGCATATAATCAGCAATACAGATGCATAAAACACCAAAACATACCACACACAAAATGTTCAAGAACTACAGGACACCACACGCTTGCAGAAACACACTCACTTAGAGCCACACATGACACATAATATAGGTATAACACTTACCTCTAAATTAACACAAAATTCTCTAACATTACAGCCTGCACAACAACGCAACAAGTAGTCGCAAGCTCATGAAGATGGATGTATTAACATCTGAAACATGTTGAGCAGTAAATTGACATAATAAAGCAAGTGTCATCTAGTTGGTCTACCTTTATTCAAATACTACACTGTATTGACTACCAAACGCATGCAAAAACGTTTCTTTCCTCCCACTACTAGCGATACCACTCAGTAGGAGACCTTCCTTATCAAGCAACCTACGTAAATGGCATCATTACATATTTTCCCTAAAATTTAATGCTGGTGAAAACAAAGTTAAAATACATAGTCTGAAATAAAATTTATCACACTTTTGTTCCAGGTTTATACAAGTTCTTGTTTAGTTCACTTCAGACATGGTGTTAGTTGTAAAATATTCTTTATGCACTTTTCTCCATGAAATTATGAAATCTTTAATTCAGCTGGCAGCAGGCACCTGACTAGAAGTAAGGTTCAAACTCATGTGTGCCTCCTCACTTACTCCTCTGTCACTTGCAGGTTCCTGAATGGCACAAAATGACTGTTCCAAAGAACTGTGCAGATCAAGACTTACGGATAAAAATAGCTTGCAGAATGGACAAGCCTCTGAACATGAAACACTGTGGGTAAGCAAATTGTACTGTAAATTATAGCTGTCCTTACTGTTATTTTTAATTACAGGTTACTTACATGTAATTTTAATTAAATACTGCATTCTTCTTGAGAGCCAGGGTAGCTCAGTTGGTATAGTTACCAGGCTGTGGGATGTACGATCCAGGGTTCTATTTCTGGAAGGAGCAAGAGATTGTTTCCTTCCCCAAAATGTTCAGATCAGCTCTGGAGTCCACCCAGCCTCGTGCTGAAAGGGTACCGAGGGCCCATTCCTGGAAGGTAAAGCAACCGGTGTATGAGGCTGCCCATTCACCTCCATGTGGTACTGAAGTTGAGCACAAGTGGAGTTATACCTGTATGCCCCCCATTTACCTTCATAACATGCACATAGACAGTTTTGTGTTTACCTGGGCCCCTCTCTGGGATGTGGTGCTCTGTAGTCTGTTAAGACAGGTTTCTCTGAAGTATTCTTTCCTATCTGCCTGAGCACGTAACATGACCACCATGCAAACCTGAAACCTTTACTGATATTAAAATTATTCTCTTGTAAAATACGTGGTAATTGGAACTGTGCTGTCACAGTAATCATGTGTTAACTGCTCTTGTCCAGTTTGCTTCACAGAAACTGTCCGTGACATGTTACATTTATTGAAATTCTGTATTGTAACTTAATTAGTCTCAGTGGGTATTTCCAGTGCTCAATTGATTCGGTTTCTAATGATCGTCTTTAACATTTTGGCGCCGGAATAGTTTTTTTAATTTTAGTACACCCTGTACATAAAATGTGAATAATACAGGAACCAAATACATTAGAATTATGAAACAAACTGCATTTTGAAGAGAAAAAGACGGAGAGTATACGCCATGTTAAAAATATTCGGTACCTATATTTGTTGAATAAATATATAAAATGCAACTTTGGAGGTTAGCGGTGCGGTACGTCAACTATAGTTGACGTTAGGCGTCTAAGAACTGGTCTTCAAATCAAGAGAAAGCCTGTGATTGTGTGTATACCCTGGGTAAAGGACATTTTTTAAAGGTTTGAACATGATTCATTGTTGTGCTATGCGCCAGTGGCATAATGCTGGTGCCAAGTTCTGTGAATGTTGGTTACCTGATTCAGTAGTTGAAATGCCAGGACACAGACAGCATGATGATGTCTGAACCTACCTTATTAAGTTTTAAGAAAGGCAAGTTGTGTGAAATGTGATAGTGCAGTTCTGACTGGCAACGGGGGCTACGGTGTGACTGAAGTATAATTTGCTTGAATGAAACATAAAAAAAAAAAAAAAATGTTGAAGCTGTTTGGGATGTGCCACTGGGCTGTAAGGATTGTGTTGCTGTAATGAGAAGTTTAGTTATTCTTGACTGCTTGACCGTGAAGATGAAGGCAGTATGATCCTTTGAAACATCAGCAATACAGCATCACATCCCAGAAGACTTGAGTATTCAGCAACTCCTCTGTGAGAGCCTCAAACCTTGCATGAATATACAAACATTGCAGTGTGTATGAAACAATATGTACATGGGGACTGTATGTGTTTCAGTTATCTTTATGCAATTGGAAAAGCAGTGTGGAAAAAATGGAAGAAGAGGTACTATGTTCTGGTGCAAGTGTCTCAGTATACATTTGCTATGTGTAACTACAAGGAGAAGAAATCTGAGCCTTCAGAAATGATGCAGTTGGATGGCTATACTGTGGACTACATTGAGCCTGCCAGTGGTGAGTGTCTTTACAGTATACACTGTGTGTGTGTGTGTGTGGCAATTTTATGAAACATGTCAGTAAATTTCAACTTGACATGTACTTTTGGAATCTGATATAGTCAGAAAGACAAAGGTAAAGTTGTCCCTGCGCATGCCATGAGTGTGGATCGGAAGAGCGGATATAACTCCACTTGTTCTTCACCTGAGCACTGGCTGGTGGTTAGCGATCACTCCTGCCACTCTAACCACCAGTTAGGAACCATTGCCACCCATTAACAGGGGTCTGGATAAGCCTTAAAGCAGGTCTTGACATTCTGGAGAAGGAAGAAGATCATGATCCTACCAAGAATCAAACCCTAGATTGTCCATGCATAGCCTAATTACCATACCATCTATATGATGCTAGCTCCTACAGTCATAAAGGTCTAATTATGATAAGTGAAGGTACAATCACAAGTTGTTGTTCTTCCACTCCTCCTCCCTCCCTCCCTCCCTCACCCTTCCTCCTCCTTTTTGTCCTCCTGCTGGTTCCTGCACACATATCGTGTGTTGACCTTTCTGGCCTGTGTCCACCTTCGCAGAGGCTTATGATCTGTTTTTGATGTTGGGGTATCCACAGAAGAGTTTCTGTTACGCTCAGTGTAAGTCTATGTCCTGAGCCACATAAATCCAATCCTCATCCTCACATGCAGTTTCTGTGCAATTCTGTTTCATGTTATATTTCCATCTGCTCCTGGGACTTAAAAGTGACCCCTTTCCTTCAAGTTTCCCTACCAAAATCCTGTATACATTTCCCTTCTCCCGCCACACGTGCCATATGCCCTGTGCCCCACACTTCTCCCCCCACACATGCCACATGCCCTGTGCCCCACACTTCTCCCCCCACATGTGCCACATGCCCTGTGCCCCACACTTCTCCCCCCACACGTGCCATATGCCCTGTGCCCCACACTTATCCCCCCACACATGCCACATGCCCTGTGCCCCACACTTCTCCCTCCA
>Ga0123354_10015513_pt1 | contig 11901 bp, 5 predicted proteins | sample TergutLab28metaG_2_FD_97872 | JGI IMG/M metagenome (GOLD analysis project Ga0123354, IMG submission 97872) | Labiotermes labralis P4 segment gut microbial communities from Petit-Saut dam, French Guiana - Lab288 P4 | ecosystem: Host-associated > Arthropoda: Insects > Digestive system > Gut ... | reverse complement strand
GTTAATTAAGGTCAAATCATGAAATGAATTGTTACGTACGGCACCGGTATTTATCAGTATCTAATAATATCAGTTGTAAGATATTAACTAAAAATTCTGGATACGCATCATCCGGACACTTTATGTTTGCGTGAGCAAGGATCTGTGGTTATTTTTCGAAGCCAAAAAGGGTCCGCGAATAAAGAAGTTTTGGAAGCACTGCCGTAGGTGAATACCTGCCCGTGTAAGTGCCCCATGTCTTTAGCATGACCGTTAGCGTGACGGGATGCATTTAAACAGGAGAAGAACGTGAACTGACCGTGATTTGACCATGAGCTGAATGTGAGCTGACCGTGAGTTGACCTGAGCTGACCTTCAGTTGACCAGGAGCTGACTGTAAGCTAATCGTCAGCCGAACGTGAGCTGACTATGAGCTAATCGTCAGCCGACGTTGAGTTAACCCATAGCGGGAACAAAGCATAAAATAAGCCACTGCTAATTCCTTCTTCGTCCTCTCACCTGATCTTCTCAGGCTACATTGTTCCAAATTACTTTTTTTTTTGCTGTGGTCTTACAGTCAAATTCGGGCTTAGGTGGCACGTTTTGAGGTCCTTAGATCACAGACAGTTAAACATACACCCGGTAGGACTCCAATGAACGAGCGATCAGCTCGTCGCAATGGCCGCTACCTACGCATACCCCAACAAACACAAGAACGAAAAACAGTGCTGTCAGCGGGATTCGAACCAGCGATCCCAGCAATCTAACGGGTACAGACCCACGCCTTAGACCGCACCTCCAACGGGATTAGCTCTTAAAAAGTGTGTTGTTGGAATAATGTCCCTAAATAAACAAAGCAGTTCCACAACACTGCTTATCTTTGTTACAAATACGAACGTATATACATATATATGTACTCTTCTGATAATATATGTTTTATCAGAAGAGTCTACGGCACTTACAGACATGATGACGATGAGGCACGTAGGAATATATGTGTGGAACAGGTAGTATCCAAGCCGCCGCTTCAACACAAATACTACCTCCAAACATGTGAAATTTCCTGGAAAACAGCGGACACGACAAAACATTCAGACTGTAGTTGTTACTGATAAGCTAATGTACATGTGTTGGCTATTCTAGAAAGGTTCATTACATATGAGATCTGCTGTAATTCGGGATTTTACGCAGAGTGGTATTGCTGTTTTTTTACCGACATTGCGGGACAACTTACCGGTCCCATCTTCTTGTTCAGATTGACCCTTTGAGATGGGACCGACACTTTGTAACGAAACTACCGTTATACGCTGTATAAAATCCCAGCGTATTGTGTGTGCATTGTTGCTTTTTGCTTTAGATGCCGGACTGCTGGCTAGAAGTCAGTATTCGGAAGGTCCTGCGACCGGCCATCTCGACACAAGTTTTTCTTGGTTTCCCTGTGCCTATAAGCAAACGCTGAGATGGTTCCCAACATTCCAAGTTGCCAGTACATGCTTCTCATGTAGCCCTCCAGACTTAAATCTAGTAGTAACCAATTTCATATTTTGTATACATGTAAAATAACCACTGCCACCGGTTACAACCCAATTTCATTTAATAATAACAATTATAATTATAAAAGAACACAGAAATCGTGCTTATGGCGGATGAAACCTGGGATCACCTACACACCTAGTTTACCAACCAGTGTGATGTCAGTACTTCAAAATTATACTTCTGCATGCTCTTGACGAAGGTGAGAAAGAACTTAAAACTGCTAATTATAATATCGCGTACTAATGTTTAGTGAAAAGGTAAAGGTAAATTGCACCCTAGAACAAGCCACGAAAGCCCAAAGAGGGGAGTAGAGGTATAGCTCTGCTCTTTCTTTAACGTCAGCGCTAGAGGGGGTGAGGGGTCAACGCAACGCCCCGGCCACTTTACCACTGGGAAAGAACCCGTACCCATTGTATAGAAGGCTGAGTGGACCTCAGAGCCGGTCCGGACAGGTGCGGAAAATCTCGCCCCCACCGGAATTCGATCACCGGGCCGTCCAGCCCGTAGCGAGTTGCTATACCGACCGAGGTATCGCGACCCACAATGTTGAGTGTAAAAAAATATTTTGTTTTAAACTTGTTTTGTTGAAATGAAAGATAAATATCGTCTTCATTTTCTTTCTCTTGCGTATCGTCTTAAGAAAAGTTTTCGGAAAGTGGCCCTTTTTCTAGACTCAGGTGAGAACCTGGCGTACATATCAGTACATTGTGTGGATCAGTTCCTTCCTAAAATTCACAACAGATGAGGATTTACGAAAGACAAACAAACACATTTTTTTCGGAAAAAAGTAATAAATATTCTTATGATAAGATACATAAATTCACCCCCTATAAATCTCATTGTCTTATGCACTCGAGAAAGATATAAATAGGTAAGCAGAAGTATAGAAGTTTGGAAATTATAAGGTATTTTAAAATTTATGACGAGTTTTCGTATTATGCCCCTAATTGTTCGTGGGCAGAAGGCGGAGAAAATTTTGAAAATAAGGGAAGTTGCATCTAAATCTGTTATTATTGTTTGCACATAAAACAAATTATTCTGTAAAATTGTTCACAGGCTGTACAATATTTATTCCAACAAACGCACAACAATAAACAGACAGTATACTCAGTTGAATGTAGTTGACAAATACACGACACTCCTACATGTTTCGGCCTTCAACGGACATCTTCATGGCGGTGTTTGTCAAAGGAAAGAGTGGCTAATATCTTGTAAATAAAACCAACTTGTTGCACGATTTATTCTTAGTATATTTAGCAATTTTTACATGTTTCGGACGACTATGTGCCCATCATCAGGAGACACTTGGTACTTGTTATACTGTGTGGATAACTGTCTGGTATGCATGAGCATATGCTCCTGCATACCATACTAAGAATAAATTGTACACCAAATTGGTTTTATTTACAAGATTATACAGACATACACGGTCAACAAAACATAAAAAATATGTCCAATTATGTTATGCATATAAAAAGCTAAAATACATGTGTTAAATAAGTTACATACTAAATTACATATTTTGCCCCTGCCTCTTCTACACTTCACTTTACGTAATATCAACGACAGTGTCAGAACTCACCTGTAGAATAAACTTGCGAGCAATCCTCTGTCTTGTTCTGAACGAGCTGCAACTGAGGCAATTCTATATTCTCGTCTACGACCAGAGGAACGTCGGGATCCCATTGGAACACCATGTCATCCGTCGTGTGTGACACTGCGGAGGGGTGGGGGTGGGGGTGGGTTTAAAATGTTAGAACACTGCGTTACAATAAGACAAACCGTCCACGTTATTGTAATCCAAAAAGCTACGTGTTTCGGCTTGTGACCGTGCATCATGGAACGTAGGGTGAAGAGAGATAAACCAACAAGATGCAACTAATCCGATGTTTATTATCAAACTTCTGTCTCAACATGTTTCGGGCATTATTATGCCCATCATCAGGAGAACAAGACCGTGCGTTACTGCACATGGTGTTCTGCACTGTAACAGGAGGGGGGAAAACCCGTAAGATGCGAGCCATAGAATCTTTGCGTGGGGTAATGAGAAGTAAACATAGTTGGGATTTCTTGTGTGTATGTGTATGGCCGTGTGTATTTGTGTATGCCGTGGTGTTTGATTGGTATCTAATTCGTATGTCTGTCAGATCTGGTGTATTGTGCCCGCTTGATGGGATGTGTGTGGTGTAGGTGTTATTAGGTGCTTTCAGGGAGGAGTGTGCAAGTGATGGGTGGGATGGCTACAGGTTGTCGAACAGTAACCTTAACACAGTGCACACAGCTTACGACCCAGCTCCACACAACCACAGCCAGCACAACCAGTGCAGAACACCATATGCAGTAATACACGGCCTTGTTCTCCTGATGATGGGCATAATGATGCCCGACACATGTTGAGATAGAAGTTTGATAATAAACATCTGATTAGTTGCATCTTGTTGGTTTATCTCTCTTCACCCTAAATTAATGTAGTTGTAGCTATACATACATGTAGCTTTTTTTTTTGTTTCTGTAATGAAGTGTTTCGTGTGTATGCGGTTTGTATTATTGTGACGTATTGCATTGATGTAAAGGGATGATACAGATGGTGGTTGCAAGAACAGCGCTTTGAAATAGAACTCGCTAAATACAGAGTGAACAAGCCAATAAAAAGACAACAATTATGTGTATCAAGAGCTGAAATACTTAACATTTCACCCTAGGGAATGTTTAACCTTTAGACGCCTAACGTCAACTATAGTTGACGTACCGCACCGCTAACCTCTAAAGTTGCATTTTATATATTTATTAAACAAATATAGGTACCGAATATTTTAAACATGGTGTATAATCTCCGTTTTTTTCTCTTCAAAATGCAGTTTGTTTCATAATTCTAACGTATTTGGTTACTGTATTATTCACATTTTATATACAGGGTGTACTAAAATTTAAAAAAATAATTCCGGCACCAAAAGGTTAAACACGTCTTCGAAGAATCTTAAATTGTCTGCCTGGCATAGCCAGTCAGCCCCTTACTGCGAAGGCACGGACTGAATTTCAAACCAATTTCTTGACGTATGCACCGTGCATTTTGTATAATTCATTACTTAGACCAACAAATGCACAATATGTCAACAGTAAAGTCTGCATCGTAAAGAACTTCTAAATGTTTCGACATATTTGCATCATCTTCAGGGAGTATTTTCTCGCATACGCTTAAGTTAAGATACCGGTAGAGTAACAAAACTTTAGCGTATATAAGAAAAGACTCTGAAGATAATGTAAATTTGTCGAAACATGTAGGAATACTTTACGATACAGACTTTATTGTTAAAATATTGTGAATTTTTTTTCTGAATAATAAAAAAATCTCAAGCCATTCGGTTTATTATTCGTGGTCGATAAAGCCTCACTGGGACAGCCACGTTTCCAAGTATTTTGCTTCCCCCTTTTCAGTAATATTCCACAATTGCTCAGTGCACTGGTCTTTGGGATTTCAGGGAGGTGTTATTTAGACGATTACACTCTCTTCGTTGTTCTAATTTTCAAAGAATTAAATTCAAATTTGAGGACGTCAGTGGGTGCCAGTGACATTGCTACCACAAAGGTAAAATTCACGAAGCCCCAAAGGGGGAGTAGAGGTATAGCTCTAAACTTTCCTTAACCTCGGCGCTAGATGGGGGTGGGTGGTCAAATCCACGCTCCGGACATCTCTAAAGTATTTTGAAAAGACTGCCTACCAGTATGTAAAATCTTAGTAATTAACCAACTTAATGCACAAAATCTTGTTTTATAATAAGTTTATTATATGCCTCTACATGTTTTGAGCACTATTGTGCTCATCATCAGGAGGTAAAATTTGTATTACACAACATCTGGTATCATCACACCTGTAGGTGGCCGTCCGGTACACAGGTGTACGGGACGGCCACCTACAGGTTTGATGATACCAGATTCTGTATAATACAATTTTGACCTCCTGATGATGAGCACATAGTGCTCAAAACATGTAGAGGCATATAATAAACTTATTATAAAACAAGATTTTGTGCATCAAGTTGGTTAATTACTAAGATTGTACTGAGATGCATGGTCAGCAAAACATAAAAAAAAAGGATGTGCAATATTGAGAAATAAAAACGATATGAGCATCATGTGGGGTTCCACTACTTTCTAGGGTGGCACTGACTCACTGGACACTCGGTCTTAAAGACGTGTAAATGTGCGTCCTTCCACGTGCTACACCGTGCTGTTATTTCTTTCTATCAACACCACTACGACTGGATAAAGCAATGAGAAGGAAAATAAATATACGTACATCAGTAGCGACTTTGGAATCAGCATTTAAGAATCTTCTGAAATGCTTGTTGAGAGAAGTAAAGGTAATAGAGTGAAGGGGAGAGTATCAATAAGCGGTTAATCGTGGCATTGTCTCTATATTGTGAGGCATCAGTAAAAGATACCATAAATGTATTAGCTATCTTTGTGGGGTAGCTCAGTCGGTATAGCGACTGAGCTACGGGCTGGACGGTGCGGGATCGAATCCCGGTGGGGACGAGATTTTCCGCCCGTCCAGACCGGCCCAGGGGACCACCCAGCCTCCTGTAAAATGGGTACCGGGTCTTTCCCGGGGGTAAAATGCGGCCGGGGCGTGCTGCTGATCACTCACCACCTTCTAGTACCGCGGTCATGGAAGAGTAGAGCTATACCTCTACCCACCCTCTGGGCCACACCGGGCCTGCAACGGGATCACTTTACCTATAAGCTGTCTTTGGCATTCGTGCGCTATACTGCTGAGTACTCACAACTTTCCATCTGCAGTTTGCATTCTTGGGTGTCATGGGGGTAAATCACGAAGTTCATGGCGCAAGAGAGCGTCAGGGTCAGTCTACAAGGAATAAAGAAACCGAGTAAATAAAGCCCATTTCATTAAGGTCACACAGTATCGTTATTATCGTTAGGCTTAGGATTTTGTGTACTTCGCATATTTTATATGTAAAATGCATATTTCAAAATGTCTGCAGCAAAAATACGTATTTTTTCAGTCAGTACATTTAATTATTTGTAGGAATGGCCTTAAGTTAAAATATGAATTTTATGTATTTTTTTCTTCTTCGTCGTCGTCTTCTTCTTCTTCTTCTTCTTCTCCTCCTCCTACTCCTCCTCCTTCTTCTTCTTCTCCTCCTCCTCCTTATTCTTCTTCTCCTTCTTCGTCTTCTTCTCTTTCTTCTTCTCCTTATTCTCTTTCTCCTCCTCCTCCTCCTTCTTCCCCTCCTCCTCCTCCTCCTTCTTCTTCTTCCCCTCCTCCATCTTCTTCTTCGTCTTCTTCTTCTTCTTCTTCTTCTTCCCCCTCCTCCTCCTCCTTCTCCTTCTTCTTCGTTTTCATATACAGCACTACAGTCCAATGCCGACCTCCACTTCCTTGATGAACTTCTCCCTGTCAGCTCTGTTTCTGGACCTCTGTTTCCAGTTTTCAATTTTTGCATCTATAAATATCTGTCTGTACACAACTCCACCATCCGTTTTTTGGTCGTCCTCTTTGTCGACATCCCTGGGGATTATTATTAGATACTCGACTTACTTTTCTCCTACCATCCATTCTGTTAACATGACCAATCCAGTCATAGTAATTGACGAACTTAATGCGCAAATTCTTGTTTTATAATAAGTTTATTGTATTCCTCTACATGTTTCGAGCACTATTGTGCTCATCATCAAGAGGTCAAAATTGTATTATACAGCATCTGGTATCATCACACCTGTAGGTGGCCGTCCCGTGCACATGTTGAGAGAGGACCAATCTAATTCAAAAGATATATTCTGAAAAATGAAAGTATATCTAAATCTCTAAACAGCCATATTAATTATTTATTAAATCTCTTTCTCCAATTTTCATTTATTTAATTCCCTGAAACATTCTTCTTAAAAGCACTCTACGTATACAATATGCAAAATGCCTATAATCCTAAGCCTGGTCACTATTATTGTCACCAATATACTACCAGTTACATCACCGTCTAATCACTACCCGCATACAATGCTAAAATAGTGAGAGGAGATGTACTTCTGTTGTCAGTACAATTTCTATAAGCAGCGGTACATCTAAGTAGCTCCCCATATCTCTCTCAGTGATGTGCTCAGATATTTCATAAGCCAGTAATTCCTTTCATGAAGAAAAAGTGTGTTTTACTTACTTCACCATGTACAAGATAGTCTTGTCTTTGTACAGCCACATGTAATGATTGGGAACTGTCATTGTTTGAAACGTTACCGACTTCGCATTCTTGAAGAAGGAGTCTGGCCTCCACATATCCTTCAGCCAATCAACTTCAAGTAGTCTGCAATAGAATGCAAGTTTTATTTCCTCTTAATTTTTTAAATGGTTATCTGTTGTTGAACAACACCATAAATTTGAGAGAAGCCATCCCGTTGTGTATATCCAAATTTGTATAATATATTATGCACCGTCAATACACAACATACATCAAACAAGATACAATAATTGCAATTAGGTGATATTTGGCTACATGTTTCGGCCGTGACCGGCCATCTTTAGGCCAACTAAGAACAACGTTAAGATACAGTAAAAAACAGTACTCAGTATACCTTAACGTCGTTCTTATTTGGCCTAAAGATGGCCGGTCACGGCCTAAACATGTAGCCAAATATCACCTAATTGCAATTATTGTATCTTGTTTGATGTATGTTGTGTATTGACGGTGCATAATATATTATACAAACCCGTAAATGTAATTCTGCACAGCTGTCAATTGCATAAACAATATTGAACTTCGATTTTGTAAGTAAACTCTCCTTTGGCTAAGAAAGACTGATCTTTGAGATAAGTTTGGTCGGAAAAGGTGCTATATATTGAAGTTTTGCAAATAAAGTACGCAATAATACTGACGGTTATAAAAACGTGGCAGTCCGGAAGGATCTAATGGGCTAAGTGGTATTTAAACTTCAGAATGTTTATTACATTCCGTGTGTAGAAAAAATCCTTTTTACGAAGTTTAAGATTCTGTTATGGCGATCGCATGACTCCTTTCATTGCCTGTAAAGCACCTGCGTTGTTTTATGATGTTCATGGTAAGTAAATTTTGTGAGTCGATATTCTCACTTTGGTGAGTTACTGCGAAGCACGCAGCCTTCTTGGACATCATAACGTGCAGTTCTGTAGGTCTGCACCGGTGTTTCGAAAGAAATTGGCACCTCCAGTTTTATGCCCAAGTGCCCTGTTTCTTCTTCAATTCCTTTTGATGATGGCTCGTGTTTCCACAGAAAAAAAATGTGTAATTCAGTTTATTAATATTTAATGAATCCAAGTTTTCTTTTTCTTTTGGCGCAACGGCCCCCAGTGGCCCAGGACCTCCTCATTTACGAGTTTTCTAGATCACACATAACGACACGCCACAGTCGATAGGACTCCTCTGGACAAGTGATCAGCTCGTGGCATAGACCTCCGCCTGACAGCACACAATACTCACAACAGACAGACATCGATGCCTCCAGTGGGATTCGAACCCGTAATCTCAGCAGGTGAGCGGCCGCAGACCCACACTTTAGACAGCGCGGCGACTGGGACCGGCCCAATGAATGGAAATTCTATTATTATTAAATGGAACACTTAATGAGTGTGTCTAATTGCAAGAACAACGCGGAATCCCTGAAGGGCAGTACGAGGACTTGCTGTTGTGGTGGATAATAATAATAATAATGATACACTATAAGGTTTGTACACATTTGCACTACTCAATATGCAAAGCCTTATGCATTGAACCCTCAGATAAATGGTACACACACATGCCCAAGCCAGTGTGTGAAGAGGGAGATGACACAGTGTTGTGGAATCGAGCAGTACACACTGACAGAGAAGTTACAGCAAATAGGCCAGATATAATAATTAAAAACAAAAAAGAGAAAACATGCACACCGATAGTTGTGGCAATACCTGCAGACAGAAACGTTGTGCAAAAGGCAGCGTAAAAGAAGTTAAAATACAAGAGTTTATGTATAGAGATACAACGAATGTGGAACCTGAAATGTACGATTATACCAGTAATAATTGGAGCCACTGGAATAGTAACGAGAAGCTTAAGAAAAAATTTGGAAGCTGTACCAGGAAAACACTCGATAGATTCACTACAAAGGACACCTATACTTGGAACATCACACGTAATACGGAAAGTACTGAAGTGTGAAGCTTGAAGCCTGAGCGGTGGGGATCACAGCTGGTTCAAGAGAAGTACCAGGAAGAAAAGGCCTTTGATAAGAGACTTCCATATTGTATAATAATAATAATAATAATTGTTTTCCTAACGACTGCGGTTGGAAACTTCCCCAGTGTATGCAAAAACCTCTCCGATCCAATGCGAAGTTTCTTACCCCGATCTTCGTCGCCATTTTCTAGTGAGACACTTCGCATTGACTGGGATTTGAACTAGTGACTTCTGAATACAAAACCTGAGCTCAGCCACTGGGGTGCACTGTCTGTCCCTAAACAACGGATTTACCTAAGTTCTCTAAAAGTCAACCTACCTGTATTCTGCGGTCATGTTTTCCGGGAGTCTCAGACGATCGTCTTTCCAGGTCTGTGCGAAGAAAATGTCTGCAGCGTAAGTCTGAAAGGGATACAACCTTTGTACTGGGCTGACACGACACTGCGAGTGTAGCTAACTTTATGGGTCAGTCCCCCTTCTTGAGAAGCTGACACTTTCTCACCTAGTCAAGGAATTATCTGCATTTGATAGTAACCCAAGTTTCGCTACTTATTCACAAGGCCACACCACTAGCTCACATCCTGAGCCAGACGGATCCACTAAATACCGTCCATTCCTGTATTTCAAATTCACGTCTACATTACCTTTCCATTTATGCATAGGCCACCCAGGCGGTCCCCTTCTTTCAAGTCTAAACCAAAATCTTATAAGCCTTTCTCTGTTCTACCATTTCGTTGTATTTGTACTAAAATTAACACACACACACACACACACACACACACACACACACATATATATATATATATATATATATATATATATATATAATATACATATGTTATAGAACGATATGGACTGCAGTCATGTCGTTTTTGATGTTTTTTTATACTTTATGTTCGGTTATACTAAGGCCACATCCATTTTATTTATAACATTTTATGTTCCGCTGTAGGCCTACTAAGGCCACATTACTTGCGTGTCTGATATTTAGTGTTATAAGATAGGCCACATTATCTAGACACCTGATGGTCTTATAATATTTTACGTTGTACGCAACAGTGAGAGCAGCTGATCAGAAAGTGCTTCAATCTCGTTAGTGAAAGATTTCATTTTTTTCAATTTTTTTCATGTTTGATTCGTCAAAGTCCATTAACATTAGTACTTGCTCCATGGAGTAGAGTCCTTCCTGAGAATTATTTTTTATAGGGCCCATCCCGTTGTGCAGTAGCAAATATATATATAAGCGTGCACTGTATGGGATCCCATAGAGTTCACGCTTGTATTGTACCTTGTATATGTTCTGTATTGGCCTGATGATGGCTGTTTTACGGCCGAAACGTGTAGCCATGATGCAATTGATATTTCATCAATGTGTTGATGTACATATGTTGTATTGTAGACGGTACAATACTTATATCCATCCTGAGAAGCTAGCCGGTTTTCAGCTAGTCAAGAAATTTCCCGCATGTTATGGAACCCGGAGGTTCATTACCGCATTCACAAGTGCCCGCCGCCTGTCCCTGTCCTGAGCCAGATCAATTCAGTCCATACCCCACGTCCCACTTCCTGAAGATCCATCTTAATATTATACTCCCATCTATGACTGGTTCTTCCAAGTGGTCTTTTCCCCTCAGGTTTCCACACCAAAACCCTGTATACACCTCCCCCCTCCCAACCCATACGTGCTACATGCCCCGCCCTTCTCATTCTTCTCAATTTTATCACCCGAACAATATTGGGGGAGGAGTAATAGATCAAAGTCCATTAACATTACTAATATTCAATCCTAATCACCTTTGTACAGCGTTAGATATGATGCTGCATTCAGTACACTGCAGTCTGGGTTCATTAGTTTTCTACTTACAACGCGAACTCAGTTACCGTATACGTACCAACTACTACCTACCACAAAACATCTCTCACCATTATACCCTCTAGAACAGTATTTCTCAACCTTTGTGAGACCGCGGCCCGGTAAATTCTTTTTTCATAAGACGAGGGTCCGGTCCCAACAGATTTAATCGTAAATACATTTCCATTTTTTTTAAGTTCATACATTAAACTGACATAAGTATTAATAATTAATTATGGCATAATCATAAAGAGTATTAGTACAATTATGTGTACGGTGTGGCATGTTGACAAATATAAAATTACATTTAAATTAGTTATCAATTCCAGGAGAACC